>OLKV01000279.1_pt1 | contig 53986 bp, 48 predicted proteins | sample 1604391 | NCBI WGS metagenome assembly OLKV01 (sample SAMEA104055711, study PRJEB20765) | soil metagenome | isolation source: soil | reverse complement strand
GGCTACAACCGCGTTACTTGCAATGGTGGGCTCACTAAGCCAGTCCGCTTATGCACAGGCCGTTCCGCAATTAGGGAAAAATAGCCTCAAAGAGGTAATAAACGCCATGACCCTTGAAGAAAAATCAAAACTGGTTGTGGGGATGGGCTTTAAAATGCCCGGCATGCCAGCGCCTAAACCAGGTCAGGCTGTTGAAATCGGCGGATTTAAACTTCCCCCCTCTGATCCGGCTGCTTATTCGGTGCCCGAAAAGGTTCCGGGTGCTGCAGGGCGTACACATGCTATAACGCGTTTAGGCATCCCATCAATCACGGTTTCTGACGGTCCTGCAGGCATAAGAATCGATCCAAAAAGACCTAACGATCCAAATACGTATTATGCCACCGCATTCCCGGTTGCTACCTTGCTCGCCTCATCGTGGGACACCTCCCTGGTTAAACAAGTTGGTGTGGCCTTTGGTAACGAAGTACGCGAGTACGGTGCTGATATATTATTGGGTCCGGCGCTTAATATCCATCGTAACCCACGCGGCGGCCGTAACTTTGAATATTATTCAGAAGATCCGCTGGTATCAGGCGAAATGGCTGCGGCTATTGTAAACGGTATCCAAAGCAACGGTGTGGGTACATCTATTAAACACTTTGCTGCAAACAATCAGGAAACAAACCGTAACGTGGTTAACACCATTGTGAGCGAAAGGGCTTTACGCGAATTATATCTTAAAGGATTTTCTATCGCGGTAAAAAATTCAAACCCCTGGACAGTGATGTCATCATACAACAAAATAAACGGCACTTATACATCTGAGCGCCGCGATCTTTTAACAGGCATACTGAAAGACGAATGGGGCTTTAAAGGTTTTGTGATGACCGATTGGTTTGGCGGCAATGATGCCATTGCACAAATGAATGCTGGTAATGACCTGTTAATGCCGGGTAATCCTGATCAATCAAGCGCAATTGTGGATGCCGTAAAAAATGGCAAATTAAGCATGGCCCAATTGGATGCCAATGTTGAAAGGATACTGAATATCATCCTTAAATCGCCAACCTTTACCGGCTATAAATATTCTGAAAAGCCCGACCTGGCTGCGCATGCAATAGTTTCGCGTACAGCGGCAGCACAGGGTATGGTGTTGCTGAAAAATAGCGGCGATGCGTTCCCATTAACAAGCGGAAAAAATATTGCTGTATTTGGTAATACCTCGTACAACATTATAGCAGGCGGAACAGGCAGCGGCGATGTGCATAAAGCCTACACCGTATCGTTAGTTGAAGGGCTAAACAATGCCGGTTATAAATTACAGGATGACTTAGGAAAAACCTACGCCGCCTATATTGCTGATGCCAAGGCAAAACAACCAAAAAGCCTTAACTTCTTTATTGCTGCACCACCAATTGCCGAAATGGATGCCAGCAGCGTAGCAGCAAAAGAAGCCGATGCCGCAGATGCAGCAATAATAACCATAGGGCGCAACGCAGGCGAAGGTGCCGACCGCAAACTGGAGAATGATTACTATTTAAGCGATGCCGAAAAAGCATTGATCAGCAATGTTTCAACCGCTTTTCATGCTAAAGGCAAAAAGGTGGTAGTAATATTAAACATTGGCGGTGTTATTGAAATTGCCAGCTGGCGCGATAGTGTTGATGGTATATTATTAGCATGGCAACCCGGCCTTGAGGCAGGAAATGCTATCGCCGATGTAGTAAGCGGCAAAGTTGATCCTTCGGGCAGACTGGCCACTACATTCCCGATTGATTACAAAGACGAACCAACAATTAAAAACTTCCCGGGTAAAGAATTCCCGCTGGCAGCAGGCGAAACTTTTAACCCAATGAAAGGCAAACCATCAGAAGTAACTTACGAAGAAGGCATTTATGTTGGCTACCGTTACTATAACACCTTTAATGTTAAACCCGCTTATGAATTTGGCTACGGTTTATCCTATACTACTTTTTATTTGAGCAATGTTACCGCAAGCGCCACAGATTTTAATGGCAGCATTACCGTTAAAGCCACTGTTAAAAATACCGGTAAAGTTGCAGGCAAGCAAGTGGTACAGCTTTATTTAAGCGCCCCAGCACAAAATATTGATAAACCCGAAAGCGAACTGAAAGCCTTTGCTAAAACACATTTATTAGCACCGGGTCAATCACAACAGGTAACGTTTACCTTGCAAGCTGCTGATCTTGCTTCGTTTTATACCGCAAAATCGGCCTGGATAGCTGATGCCGGCGAATACAAAATTAAAGTAGGCGCGTCGTCAAAGGATATTGCAAAAACAATTTCATTTAACCTTGCAAAACCTATCATTACCGAAACAGTACATCCTGCTCTTGCACCACAGGTAAGCATTGATGAATTGAAACATAAATAAACGCAACTATAACTAAACTATAAACTTGAACCAGGCTCCGCGACGAAAGTTGCGGGGCCTTTTTATTGTCCTCATGAATAGCATTATCATAGGGAGGGACAGAGTAATCGCATGCTATACAAGGCGGCCATGCACAGGTCGCGATTGCTTCGTCGTTTCTCGTTCATAGCAACTACATTTTTTTATGGCTGCTATACAGCGCCTATCTAACTTTTGTAAACACAATGCCCCTTGCATCATCCATAGATACCACACAACCAATAACTTTATTTTTATTATCCCTTTCAAAAAGCACGTTCGCTGCTTCCGGATAAAGATTTGAATTCAGGTCCAGCGAAAAATTAAAAGCATCATTATAAGTTGCTGATAATATAACGTCGCGCAAATGGACTTTTTCAAGCATCAATGCACCATCTTTAATTACTACAGTAAAGTTACTTTCTGTTTCTTTTGAATTGTAGGTTCCGGTAAATTCGTCCAGATAGTCTGGGTTGGGGGAGTTATTGTTTTGCTTTTTAAATTGAAGGGTTCTTTTATCAGCGGTGGTTAACACAAACCCATCCTGAAGGGTAAACCTAACTATCGATTCTTTAAATCCAAAATCTGTATTGTTTATTGGTATCAGCGGGATGTTTTCTAATAAAAGCGTATCGCGCTTTAAGGTTACTTTTATTCCATGGTTGGTTTTCTGAGAGCTGTACCAACCGGTATATTTTTTTAATATCCCTGTTGATACAACAGGCGGTACAGCATTTGCTTTTGATGGGGCGGTTGTAGGGGCTTTTACAAATAAACCTTCAACTGCTGCAACATCGTCAAATAAGCTGTCTTTAAATTCGGTAGTATTGCAAAGCCAGGCAATTGAAAGCTTTAATTGGGGAAAACTTTCAGTAAAACCAACATACCCGGCTGTTTGTCCGTCATGATAAATTACTTTAAATCCTTTCAGGGAGTCTACAAATAAACCCGCCGCATAATCAGTTTCCTGCCCTCCGGGTATTTTAACAATAGCCAATTGTTTTTCTAATAAAGCTTGTCCACCAAGTTTGCCACTTAAGTAAAATTCGTTCCATTTTAACAGATCTTCGGTTGTAGTGAGCAGTCCGCCCGGGCCATATACATTTTCGTTAGGCATATTTATCTCATATTTACCACTCTTTTTTGCATACGCTGTCCCACGGTTGGCAACTACTTTTTTGTAATCATCGCGCCAGCTGGTATGCAACATCCCGGCAGGGGTAAAAATATATTGGTGTGTAAAATCAGCGAGTTTTATTCCGCTCACCTTTTCAACTATCAACGTCAATAAAATATAATTCGAATTGCTGTAGATGTATTCCGTTCCGGGCACGTTATTTAATTTTTCCTGATGGCAAAGCATGTTTAACACGTCCTCATTCCGGTATGCTTTTGTTGTGCGGGGCCAGCCGGTAATAGCTGCAAGGTTGCTCCACTCGCGCAAGCCGCTGGTATGGTGCAGTAAGTTTTCAAGTGTGATAGTCGCTCCATAATCTGGCAGCTGAGGGAGATACTTGCGCACATCGTCGTTTAATGAAAGTTTCCCTTGCTGCTCCAATATTAATATCGAAGCGGCTACAAATTGTTTGGAGATAGAACCTGCCTCTGTTACCGTTTCGGTAGTATAAGCTACATGATCTTCCAGATCTGCCATACCCCAGGCATTTGAAAAAATAACCTTTCCGTTTCGGCTAATGGCCAACTGGCAGCCGGGATGTTCCGGTTTATAACGATCAAAAATCTTGTTTATAATATTTACGGTATCGTGCCACGATTGGGCATTAACAGCATTTGTAGTAATCACTAACAGGGCAAACAATAGTAAACGCTTCATATTTTAAAGATGTAAATAATTTATCATAGCGGAATAGAATTAACACTTATTTACATTTGATAAGCCCTACCATTAATAAAGTATTATAGCTTTGAAAAAGGGTCAGTAATCACATCTACCATGAAAAAGTTAAAGCAAATTATTACACAGATAAGAACTGAACAAAATACTCCGACACAGCTTAATGATTTGCTTTGGCAATTTATTTGCTATCCGCCCAAAATGCTCCTGCGCCTAAATCAGGAACAATTATTAAACGAAGCCGAAAAATTCACGTTAAGTGTTAATGACGAATATTTTGCAAAACACGATCTGCGTTTTAATGGCTTTAAATGGGGAAACGGAACCCGTAAAGTTTTAATAACACATGGCTGGGGATCAAAGGCGGCCGATTTTGCCGACATTATTTTAGCATTGCGCCAGATAGATAACCTGCAAATTATTGCTTTTGATGCGCCGGGTAACGGGAGCTCTGAAGGCGACCTGTCAAACTTGTTATTGTTCATTGAGGCTGTTAAAGCAATAATAACCAATTATGGTAATCCTGATATTTTAATTGGCCATTCGCTGGGCGCAATGGCTAATATTATTGCGATGGTTGAAAATAAGATAGAACCATCAGTATTAATAAGTATTGCACCACTTATCCGCCTAAAAGAAAACTTTGAAAACAGCATGACTAAAATAGAAATACTACCCAATGATCAGGCTGAATTTTTGAAAAGCTTTGAGCAAAAGTTTAACAAGCCGGCGTCCTTTTATAATTTAAACGATTGGTATACCGATAATCCACAACTGAAACATTGGTTAGCTTATGACAGAAACGACCAGGTTTCGACTTATGATTACCTGAAAGAATTTTTGGACATCCACCCGTCTATTAATTCACAAGTCTTTGATGACGCCGGACACGATAAAATAATTAAATCGCCGGAGTTAATCAGCGCAATAGTAAATGTTGCAAGCATTAATTGATTGCTCTCTTTTAAATAAACGCGCAATACAATCTTTATCAATTAAAGTTACACCCTTTTCATCCAAAAAGCCCCTGGCTCTCTGCCTGGTTGCTTTGCAAATACAGGGCATTTTGCAGAAAATTGTTCTTTATAATGATGGCATAAATAATTGGTAGCACCAATTATTTTATATTGATCATTTAATGATAAAAAAGCCTCCAACAAATATTGCTCATTCCATAAACGATGTTCTTTATAGATCCACTCATCTGGATAATCACGAGGCATAAAAATGTCGTGTATGTGCACAATTACACCGGATTTTAAAACGGGGAAAATCTCCAGATATTCAAAAAGCACATCCCCCTGCGGCCTTATTATATGCGACGAGTCAATAAACAGAATATCGTTGGGACCTAATTGTTCAAAAAAGGCCAAATCCATATCTTCTACCTTTTTCCTTACTATTTTTAAGTCTTTGGTTTCAAGCCAGGGCATTTCGTAAGGCTCAACACAAATATGTTCACAATGGTAATTTTCGTTCTCGGCTTTATTTTTAACAATTGCGTTTATAGCCATCAGCGTTGAGTTCCCACTACCTATTTCTATGATCTTTGAAGGTTTAAAATGCCTTATCATATTATATAAATACTCAGCATCGCCCGAAGCATAAAACCCATTATTATAATAAAAAGCTTCCTCATCCGCTTCGTCCGTGTTTTCAATTGGAAATTCCAGCAGTTCTTCATTGTAATCAAACTTGCCCAGAATCTCCAGTTGTTCTTCCACATTAAAATTTATCCCTGGTAGGTTTCTGTCTTCTCTGAGAGATTTTTTTAAATGTTTTTTAGGGTTGATAAGCGGCTGATAATAATGATCTAATATTGGAAGAATGCCCAATTCGGAAAATATGGCCTCCTCAACTTCGCTTTTCATGCGTGTTTCAAAAATAAATTTTAACCATCTCGCGGATAAGCGGGTAAGTGTTGGAGAAAGTCTTCTATAAATGCCTTGCTTGCGAGCGCTCAAAAAAGATCTGAAACTGGGTTTGTTCATAAGATAAATTAAGTAGAAGCCAGCCCTTTACAATAGGGCTGTAATGCCATTTTAACAGTAAAAATAAGCCGCTTAAATATCATAAAATTGCAGGGATAAAAAGAGGTTTTACGTAATAAAAACAAAGCTTTTTAATAATATATAACTTATTGCAATTTGCATTGTATATTATTGGCATGATTACAAAGGGGCAGCAAGTTATCAGAGAATGGTATAAGCAAAAAAACTGGCAGCAGTTTCCGTTCCAGCAGGAGATGGAAGATGCTTACCTTGGCGGCTACTCGGGTTTGTTGAATGCGCCAACGGGTAGCGGTAAAACGTTTGCGCTGTTTCTGCCTTTTTTGGTCGATTTTATCAATAAACACCCCGATACCTATACCCGCCAAAGTAATAATGGTTTGTTGATGTTATGGATAACGCCCCTGCGTGCTTTAACCAACGACATAAAAAAAGCCATGCAGCAGGTTTGCGACGAAATTGGCCTGTCCTGGAAAATTGCCACCCGCACAGGCGACACCCCTGCCGCCGAGAAACAGGCCCTCAAAAAGAAACTGCCCGAAGTATTGCTCACCACACCCGAAAGCCTGCACTTAATGCTAGCCCAAAAAGAATATCCCAAAATGTTCCAGAACCTACAGGTTGTGGTAATTGACGAATGGCACGAACTCTTGGGCACCAAACGCGGCGTACAGGTGGAGTTGGGTTTGTCTAAGTTAAAAGTCTTAAGTCGGGAGTTCTTAGTCTTAAGTGAGGATCGTCAATCAAATATAACCGACTCTGGACTAAAGACTCCAGACTTAGGACTCAAAATATGGGGTATTAGCGCTACTATAGGCAATCTGGAGCAGGCTGCGGAAGTTTTGCTAGGGAATGATTTTCCGTCCGAAAGGATAAAAATGGTGCGCGCTAACCTGGATAAAAAGCTGCTGATCAAGTCCATCATTCCTGATAATATTGAAAATTACTCGTGGGCGGGGCATATCGGTTTAAAGCTGTTGCCGCAGGTAATGGAAATAGTTGCCAAAAGCGTAACCACGCTGATATTTACCAATACCCGCTCGCAATCAGAAATTTGGTACCATGCCATTTTAGATAATTACCCCGAGTATGCGGGCGTAATGGCTATGCACCACGGTTCGCTCGACAATGAACTACGCAACTGGGTAGAGCAAGCGCTGCATGCCGAAGCATTAAAGGTGGTGGTATGCACATCAAGTTTGGATTTGGGGGTTGATTTTAGGCCGGTTGATACGGTGGTGCAGGTGGGCAGCCCTAAAGGTGTTGCACGGTTTATGCAACGCGCAGGGCGCAGCGGGCACCATCCGGGAGCAGTTTCACGGGCTTACTTTGTGCCAACGCACTCGCTCGAACTGCTGGAGGGGGCCGCGCTGAAACAAGCTATTAAGGACGGTGTTTTTGAAAGTCGCGATCCGTTGCTGCTTACTATGGATGTGCTGATTCAATATATGGTAACGCTGGCCGTGTCTGATGGCTTTAGGGCCGATGAGCTGTACCGGGAGGTTACAACCACGTTTGCCTTTGCCGATTTGAAACGAAGTGAGTTTAACCAATTGCTGGATTTTATTACCACCGGTGGCAAAACGCTTGCCCAGTATGATGAGTTTTTAAAGGTTGAAGTTGAAAACGGACTTTTTAAAGTGAACAACCGTCGCGTAGCCATGCGGCATCGGCTAAGCATAGGCACCATCACCAGTGAGTTAAGCATCCGGGTTAAATGGTTGAGCGGCGGCAGTTTGGGCACTATAGAAGAGTCTTTTATTTCGCGGTTAAAGCCGGGCAATACCTTTTGGTTTGCAGGGCGTAGCCTTGAGTTTGTGCGCATAAAAGAAATGACGGCCTATGTAAGAAAGTCAAACGCCCGCAAAGGGATGATTCCCAGTTGGGCAGGTGGGCGCATGCCGCTGTCGTCGCAATTGTCGGCTGTATTTAGGGATAAGTTGGATGAAGTAGCGCATGGGGTTGCAAAAGACGAAGAAGTTGTTGCTCTACAGCCCTTATTTGATTTACAGGCCCAGCTTTCGCATTTGCCGCAAAGCCATGAGTTTTTAATCGAGTCGTTCAAATCACAGCAAGGGCATCATTTATTGTTTTATCCTTTTGAGGGCAGATTGGTGCATGAGGGTATGGCCTCGCTGCTGGCTTATCGCATCAGCAAAATAAAAACAGCCAGTTTTTCTATTGCGATGAATGATTATGGTTTCGAGCTGCTCGCCGATGAAGATATTCCTATTGAGCGGGCTTTGGAAGATGCTGCTTTTTTCTCTATCGATAATTTGCTTGATGACATACAGCAAAGCCTAAACGCTAATGAGATGGCGCGTCGCCGTTTCAGAGATATTGCGCACATTGGTGGGCTGGTATTTACGGGTTATCCCGGCCAGCCGGTAAAAAATAAACACTTGCAGGCCTCAACCTCCTTGCTGTTTGAAGTATTTAACGAGTATGAGCCCGATAATTTGCTGGTGCGCCAGGCTTATAACGAAGCTCTTGCTTTTCAACTGGAAGAATTCAGGCTCAGGATGGCCCTGCAACGCATCATCAAACAAAATATCATCCTTAAAACAATTGAGCGGCCAACACCATTTGCTTTCCCTATTATGGTTGACAGCCTGGGCCGCGAACGCTTAACTACCGAAACGCTGGAAGAGCGGATAGCAAAAATGGCACGTCAGTATGATGTAGGCGAAGTAGGGGATCCTAAAGTTAGCAAAGCAAGGAAGCCGGGAATAACCAGACGGAAAGGCTTTTAAGATTTGGGTGTTTTTACTATAATAATGATGAGCCAAACTATAGCAATAAATTGTACCATCATCATACTGCCGAGAACGAGGTGGCCACCGGGCCAATGCAAAATCTTTAGCATCATACCCACAAAACTCAGCAAAAATAAAACGATGGGATAACGGAAATTAAAAAACATTAACCGGGCTTAGGCTTTTTGCCACTTACTTTTTAAATAATCTAACACTGGCTGCATTTTTATCAGGAATACACCAAAGGCAAAACCGCCAAAAATACCGGCTACCAGCTGAATTGTACTATTATCACTTAAAAAACTCATTAACAGCAAAGCAATGGTCAACGCAGCCCAAAGCAAACTTTCGTAAATATTTTTACTGCTTAGTATGTATTGGTTTATTTTAAGTTGCAGTTGGTAAACAAGTTTCATTGTTAAGTTAAGGTTTAATCCTGTTTAATTAATTCGGGTTCAGCCTTCTAAAGTATGAAGAAAAATGTACCGATGCAAATAATTGTTAACTAATAATTATTCCCGATGGCTCTGATTAATAAATGGTTAGCCTGTTGAAATATAAACCGCCATTACGCTGTTGTAACAGGCTTTTTAGGGAACAACAACGAAGCAACAACACTAATTACAAGTATGGCTAAAATAACTAATAAGGAGTTGGTGGTGGTAAGGCCAATGCGGTCGGTATAATTTGCAGCCAGCATTTTTAGGCCGATGAAAGATAAAAGTGCAGCTAATCCTATTTTAAGGTAATGGAATTTATCAATAATATTTACCAGTAAAAAGAACATCGATCGCAGCCCGAGGATGGCAAAAATATTGGAAAAAAACACAATATATGGGTCCTTGGTTACCGAAAATATTGCCGGTATGGAGTCAACTGCAAAAATCAGATCGGTAACTTCAATAATAAGCAGTACTAAAAAAAGCGGGGTGACATATTTTTTATGATCTATCCGCACAAAAAATTTGTTGCCCTCAAACCGGGGATGAACCGCGAAGTATTTGGAAGCAATCTTTACTATTTTATGGTTTTGCGGATCAATACCTTCCTCTTTGTTGCGGTTAACATACATCATAACGCCGGTATACACCAAAAAAGCACCGAACAAGTAAAGCACCCAATGAAACTGGCTGATTAAAGTAGCGCCTACAAAAATAAAACCGAACCGCATTACAATGGCGCCAATGATTCCCCAAAAAAGCACTTTATGATAATGCTTTTGATCAACAGCAAAGGCAGTAAAAATGAGTACGATCACAAAAATATTATCGACCGACAGGGCATATTCAACCACATAGCCGGTAATAAACTCAAGCGCCAGGTTTTTGTTGTAAAGCTGCAAACTTGCGGCAAAATCATTAGGGTTAAGCGTAAGCCGATGAAAGTTTTCAATGTTTACCCGTTGCAAATCGGCAAACGTATTAACATGGTGCAGCAGGTGCCCGTAGTTAAAAATAAGCGCATAAAAGCCAAGCGCAAGTGAAATCCAAACGGCGCTCATTATGCCGGCTTGTTTTATGCTCACCACCTTATCGGTTTTGGTAAACACGCCAAGGTCAAGCGCCAGCATTATCAGAATAAAAACAATAAAGCCAGTAATAAAAACTAACTCGCTATGCATTATTTATGGTGTTATTTGTTGCGTTCGGTAGTAAAGCGTACCAGTTGTTCCAGTCCGCGCCTTGATTCGCCTTCGGGAAAAGTATTTAGTATTTCAAAGGCTTCGTCCTGGTATTTTTTCATTTGCGTTTCGGCATATTCAAGGCCACCGGTTTCTTTCACAAAACTAATAATGCGGGCTATTTTAGCAGGATCATCGTTGTGGTTTTTAACCAGGTTGATCATCTCCTTTTTAACTTTTGAATTACTGTTATTAAGCGAATAGATGAGCGGCAGGGTAACCTTTTTTTCCTTGATGTCAATGCCCAAAGGTTTGCCGACATCATCGGTGCCAAAATCAAACATATCGTCTTTTATCTGGAAGGCGATGCCGATCTTTTCGCCAAAGAGCCGCATTTTTTCGATGGTCTCGTCATCGGCACCGGCCGAAGCCGCACCGCATTCGCAGCATGATGCAATTAACGAAGCTGTTTTTTGCCTGATCACTTCGTAGTAAACAGGTTCTTCAATATCCATTTTACGCACCTTTTCAACCTGCAGCAATTCGCCCTCTATCATCTGGCGCATGGCTTCTGATACAATTTTAAGGAATTTAAAATCCTCATTTTTAACCGAAAGCAATAAGCCTTTTGAGAGCAGGAAATCGCCTACTAAAACGGCAATTTTATTTTTCCATAGTGCATTGATAGAGAAAAAGCTGCGCCGCTGGTAGGAGTTATCAACCACATCATCGTGAATGAGGGTAGCTGTATGCAAAAGCTCAACCAGTGCGGCGCCACGGTGGGTTGATTCATTAATACCCCCGCAAATGCTGGCCGAAAAAAAAACGAACATAGGCCTGATCTGCTTGCCTTTCCGTTTTACAATATAATGGGTAATGCGATCAAGCAACGGTACCGAGCTTTGCATGGAAGCCTTAAACTTTCCTTCAAAAACATCAATATCGGCAGCAATGGGCTTCTTAATCTCGTTGATACTCAGCATTGAAATAAAACGCGCTTTATTGGTAAAAAACTACCTTCACGGCAGCAGCAACAAACATAAGTTAAAAATACTGATCTCCATTAATGCCATGCGAATTTAAGTTAACTGTTTTTTGGTGCCGACAGGTAAAAATGCCACAACAGCATGGTAGCAATAGTTCTGTTTGGGCGCCACTGTGTGGCAATTTCTTCCAGTTCGGTTTTGGTTGTACTGATTGACAGTTTTTTTACACGTTTAAGCGCATTTACGGCGGCCAGGTCGCCAATGGGGAATATATCGGCATGCTGCAGCACAAACATAAGGTATACATCGGCGGTCCAATTGCCTATTCCTTTAAGCGAAACCAACTTTGCTCTCACCTCGTTATCGGGCATATCCTTAAGTGCCGGTAAGCTTAATTGCCCACTCAGCAAAGCCTGCGCCAGGCCACGGATATAACTTGTTTTTTGCCGGCTGCAATAACAGGCTTTCATTTCTTCGTCGGTAAGCGCTAAAATATCAGCAGGCGTAAAATCGGGCGATCTTTCTTTTAGTTTATTTAGCGCCGACAATGCCGAAGCAAGTGACACCTGCTGCTCCAAAATAATATGCACCAGGGTTTCAAAGCTATTTGGGCGCCACCAAAAAGGCGGATAACCATAAACATCAATTATTTGCTGAAGATCGGGATCGAGCGCGCCTAATTCGTCGCAAATAGTGCGGAAGTTATCCCTGGTAAATCGGTAGATCATTATTTCAAAAATAGCAATAATTGTCCTTAGTCTTAAGTCTATAGTCCTTAGTCAAAAGTAAAAGCATTATTAAAGCTAATTATAAAAAAGGCGATTTACTAAATAGCCATTACCATTTTTTGACTATCAACGATGATCCATCAACCATGAACTATTAACCAATGAATTATCAACCATGAACTAATAAACCCAACTATAAGCCCATTGTCATAAAAAAGCATTCTGTACATTTTAAATTTATCGTAATTACCTTTTCATCTTATTTTCATAATAGGCGGCTACTTTAGTTGTATAACAATAGCGGTATTTCCCTTTCCCCTTAATTAATGAGGTTGTATAGCGGTAATTGTTAATCATAAAAACGCTTTGTAATATTTAATTAGTGAGCCTATGTTAGCTATAAAAACTTTAACTCCCAAGTCAATTATTTTCAGGCAGTCTATCCGTCTTATGGGCGATGAATTTGAAATTAGTGTGGTTGGCAATAACCCGGCATGGGCAGAGGACAAGATTAATAATGCGATAGCCGAAATAAACAGGGTTGAAAAGTTATTAAGCACTTTTAGCGATGACAGTGCGATTAACGAAATTAATCGTAAAGCAGGCATAGCGCCGGTAAAAACCAATGCCGAAATTTTTAGGCTGGTTGACCGTGCTGTACAAATATCAGAACTTACCCACGGGGCTTTTGATATTACTTATTGTGCTGCCGATAACACTCCTGATTTTGAAGATACCCCTAATAAAACTACTGTAAAAACCAAAGTAAGCCTGCTTAACTATAAAAACGTAGCACTTAACGCAGCAGCGCAAACTGTTTTTTTGAAAGAAAAAAGTATGCGTATAGGTTTTGGCGCATGTATTAAAGGATATGCAGCCGACCGTGCCAAATACATTTTGCAAATGCAGGGTGTAAGCAGCGGCGTTATAAACGCCGGCGGCGATTTATTAGCTTGGGGCGCACAACCCGACAACGAGCCATGGACCGTGGCTACTGCGGACCCAGATCAAAAATCGCAACTGTTTGCTGATGTTAATATCAGCAATATGGCAGTTGCAACTTCAGTGAACACGCAAAGCTATACTGCCGAAATCAACAAAAAGCAATTAGGCGCTATTAATCCGCAAAAAGGCTTCCCGGTAAGCGGAATTAAGAGTGTGACTATTGTGAGCCCAACTGCCGAGCTGTCTGATTCAATGGCAACGCCTATCATGATGATAGGTATTAACGCGGGTTTGTACATGATAAACCAGTTAAACCAAATGGCATGTATCATTGTAGATGATCATGACCGTGTATATACTTCAAAAGACATAAGCCTGAACAATTAATTCAATTTAATTTTCAGCGTATTCATTACTTAATGAATACTTAAAGCTAAATTTAATTTTTAAAGGCCACATTACGTCAATCACGTAATGCGGCCTCATAAACCCCTATTATACAATTCAACTCAATTTATGGTTCATGGTGTTAAATAAATTCAATTTTTTAAAACAATTGTAATTAATAACCTGTTAGTCTCGCTGGTTAATTAGCCGCGACACTAACTAACTGAATAAAATTTGAAAAGAATTTTAACAATTTCTCCTTCTCAATGATAAAGTGGTTTGCGTATATTGTCGTGTTGTTGATATTTGCACCATGTTTATCATTTGCCAAAATAAAAAACGACCGCATTAGTGTTGTCCCCGGTAGCCCTGGGATGGTTTTTTCTTTTAACAGGCTCTTAATTGACACCACCAAGAACACTAAAAAACAGGAGTCGGACGATAAAAAGAAAATTAAGGAAGTAACCAGGGCTAAAAAACAACCCAAGCCCGAAAAGCTTGACGCGGGGGATAATGCGACCGCTCAAAAACCTAAGGTGCGGCCTAAGCGGCAACGCAGGCCCGAAGGTTTGGAACGACCGCCTGAAATACCCAGAAGAAATGGCAATTAACAACTTAAACAATTGATTACTGATTATAAATGAGATACTTTTTCTTATTGCTTTTTCTTATAATTTGTAACGCGGCCAGCGCCGCAATAGCAAAAATGCCCGCTTTTATTGGCAATGGACATTTTGCTGTTGCTGATACTGATACCGTATTCAGAAAAAGATCAATTTCTGTGGGAGCCAATTATGGCAGCGACGTTCAGTTTTTTGGCCGCACGGGGCCCGTTAAATACCCATTCATCAGCACCGATGCGATATACAACACCAGGTCGGGGTTTTTTGTGTATGAATCGGCCGTTGAAGTATTAGGCTATACCCCATTGATTGATGAGCTCGACCTGGGTACTGGTTACTTGTTTAATTACTCAAAAAAGTTTTCGGGGACAATAAGTTACACCCGGTTTTTGTTTAACAAAGATGCTGCAGTAGTTATTAAATCGGCATCATCAAATGATATCAATTTTAAAAACACGTTCGACTGGAAATTTGCCAAATCAAGCGTTACAACAGATTATCTTTTTGGATACGCGAGTGATTTTTTTGTTACGGTAAATACGTCTAAATATATCGAAACCAGCTGGGGTATTTTTGATGATAAGGATTACCTGTCATTTAACCCTACTATAAGCGCTATATTTGGTACGCAAAACTTTGTAGAACGTTATAATTTGCAGCATCCTGATGAGTTGGCGCTGGCCGATATTGATTTCCCGGTTAGAGGCGGGCCGCCGAGGGAACCATACTATAACAACGGTAGATTTAATGCACTTAATTATAGCTTTAAGCTGCCGATAGCGTACAACAGGCCGCACTATACTTTGGAGGCTGCCTGGAAATACTCCATCCCTGTAAATGTTGAGGGAGCATTAAAAAACACACACGAAGTTTTTTTTAATCTGACGTTTTTTTACATCTTTTTTTGATCAGGGTATATGAACGTTTTAATAATTGAGGATGAAAGAGCGCTGGCAGATGAGCTTGAGATATTTCTGACCAATTATAATTATATGTGCGAGGTGTGCTTTAATGGTACTACTGCATCAGAAAAAATCGGGATAAATTTGTACGATTTTATTTTGATCGATCTGGGTTTGCCTGATTATGATGGCTTGGACTTACTTAAGGAGGCAAAGAAAAACAATCCAGAGGCGGTTTGTATCATATTAACCGCACGAGCCGAAGTGTATGACCGTATTAAGGGCCTTGATTTGGGAGCTGACGACTATCTGCCAAAACCATTTTCGCTTCTTGAGCTGCAAAGCCGTATGCAGGCCATCATCCGCAGAAAATTTGGCCTCAAACAAAACCTGGTTGATTTGGGCGGCTTTTTGATAAATTTGACTGACCGCACCATTACCTATTACAATGCGGAGATCACTACCATCACAAAAAAGGAGTTTGATCTTATAGCCTACCTCATACTGCATAAAAACCGCACATTAACCCGCTCGCAATTGAGCGAGCACATTTGGGGCAGCGTTATTAATGATGACTATGACTCCAATTATATTGATGCGCACATTAAAAATATACGAAAAAAGCTCAATGCCCACGCCTCGCCCGATTGGTTGGAAACTGTGCGTGGCTTAGGGTATAAAATAAAGATAAACACTTAAGTATTTGAAACTAAAAACTAAACTTACGCTGTTTAATACCATTTCAAAGCTGGTAATTGTAACCATCTTTGTAATGCTTTTGCCCAGGCTTACAAAAATCATCAACCAAAACTATACCGATAGCAAGCTCCGCAAACAAAAAGACAAATTGATTCGCATTATTGACGGACAGGGAATAAAAAAGTATATCCAAAGCGGCGAAAATGATGCAAGTTATTATACCCCTCTAAAAGAAGACTATGTTAGTTTTGGTATTGATAGCCTGCCAGAATACCTGGATACCATACGAAATGAAAAACGGATACTGGAAGGGGATACCATTGAGTATCGCATCCTGAGCCATAACTTTAAAACCGGCAATAAAAAATACCTGCTGGAGATAGCCATCAGCGTTGATGCAATAACCGAAACTACCCGGCCGCTGCAAAACATTGCCTTCCAGGTGCTGCTGGTGATGATTTTGATGACTATAATGGCCGATCAATTATACTCAAACTATGTATTGAAGCCTTTAGGTTTAATTATTAAAACCAAACTGATTGCCCATAAGTTCCCCAATTTTGGCTCGTATGATAAGGTAAAAACAAGCACGTCAGACTTTGAATATCTTGATATCAGTATTCATAAAATGATTGAAACCATTGAGAGTACTTTTCAAAAAGAACGTGAATTTATTTCGAATGCATCGCATGAGCTCATGACGCCTATATCTATTCTTCAATCAAAAATTGAAAACATGTTTGAGCGCGAGGATATTGTTGATGAACTGAAAGCGCGATTGCTGGAAATGCAAAAAATATTAAACCGCTTAAAAAGCATTACCAAAACACTGTTGCTGATATCGCAAATTGAAAATGAACAATTTTTAAAAGAAGATAAAATTACTTGTGAGGAGCTATTGACCGAGGTTTATGATGAAATTTCGATCCGCCTGCAGGATAAAAATATCAGTTATGAAACGGTTATAACCAATAACTGCCTGCTGGTTAATGTAAATAAGTTTTTACTTTTCAACCTGTTTTTCAACCTCATTAATAACGCCATAAAATATAATCACGAAAACGGAGAGATCAGCGTGGTGGCAGCATTTGAAAACAATGCGTTTACAGTAAGCGTAATTGATACCGGCATCGGCATCAGCGAAAATGCTCTTCCTTTTATTTTTAACCGGTTTAAAAAATTCAGGCAGTCGCTGCAGCAGGATAGCTTTGGCCTTGGCCTGCCCATTGTAAAATCAATTGCCGATTTTCATCAAATAAAAATTGAAGTTCAATCAGAAAAAGATAAAGGGAGCACCTTCAGGCTTATTTTTCCGCCAAAGCTTATTGTCAATTTAAAAACATCATAAGCAGCATATTAAGCAAATAGGCCCATTATTTCTAATGGAAAACTAATGTGGATAATGGCCTTTTTGTATCTAAATTTGTATAATGGGTTTAACAAATGGCTATATTTTATAATTATTAATAATTTATAAAATAGCGTTAAACCTTCGGCAGGGTTTTAAGTCTAATAAGCAGCAATTTATTTGGACAGCGTTATACTTAAACCAGTAAAATTTAGTTAATTAGTTTATTAATAATAATATGAAAAGCTTTTATAAATATGCATCCGGTTTATTATTTACCGGTTTGCTTTCAGTAGTGATGATCGCTCCTGCAAGTGCGCAACGGGGTTTCCGTGGTGGTGGTGGCGGCGGTAGCTATCGCATGAGCGGTGGTGGTTCTGGTTTTCACAGTACTACCGGCTTAAGCACAGGGGCACGTGGTGCAACAGGCAGCGGCTACGCCCACACCGGTTTAAGTTATCGGAACGGTACCGGATATTTTGCCGGTGCTGGTTACCATAGCGGGGCGTTTTACAGGCCGGGGTTTGGATACTACGGTTATCCGCATCTTGGATTTTATTGCGGCTTGTTACCTTATGGGTATTATCCTTTTTACTGGGGTGCAAGCTTGTATTATTACTATGGCGGTGTGTTTTACAGCCCTTATGATAATGGCGGTTACCAGGTTACGGCTCCGCCGATAGGTGCAGGAGTGCCAAACTTGCCAAGCAACGCACAGTCAATTAAAATTGATGGTGTTCAATACTACGAAGTTGACGGCGTTTACTACAAAGAAACAACTGACGATAAGGGCAAGAAAATATATGTAGTTGCAGGTCGCGATGGTGTTTTAAACACCGACCCCAATACTACCGATCCTAACGCCGATGCAGCTACACCTGCTGCACCGCAGATTGGTGATATTGTGAATCAACTGCCCGAAGGTTGCCATAAAGTATCATTAAACGGTAAAAAATATTACGTATCGCCTAATGATATTTATTACGAAAAGGTAACCGATCCTAATGGAAATGTAGCTTTCAGAATTGTAAGTCTGCCTGTTCCTGAGGATGATAAAGGAGCTTAATTACCAAATATATCTAATACATTTTTTGAAGCTCCCCGGTTATCGGGGGGCTTTTTTTGTTTAGGGTTAAAAGAACCAATTACAACGGGATGAAAAGCTTTGGTTCTTGACTCTTGTCTCTTGGTTCTCATCCCATAGTCCTCATCCCCCCTGCCACTTCACTCTTGTTTGTCATATTATAGATTATCTGTTTGAAATCAATTGGTTAAAATGTATTTTCGCGTATGATTAAAAGATCAGGAGCGTTTTTGTTAACCATACTGTACATTGTTACAGTAGTTGGCTTTGCGCTAAACCTGCATTACTGTTTTAGTCATATTACTGCTGTAGATTTAAATTCCCCGGCAAAAAGCTGCAGCATGCACATGCCCGGCAAAATGAAATGCTGCCAGGATAAACATTTTGAAGTAAAGGTTAAGGATGTACACGAGGCAAGTTCGCAATCGTTTTTATCAAAACTCTTTGGTTTTGAATTGTCAAAGCTGCCACTTGTAAACTTTTTCTTTTCTTCGCAGGAGGATTCATCAGGCAATGATCTTAAAAAAGACCCGCCAGATCCGCCAATAAACAATCTGGTTACTTTTCTTAAAAATTGTGTTTTCCGTATCTGATCAATATTAATCGGCTGCCACTTTATGTAGCTAAAAATCAACCTTTTACTGTTTATTTTTTACGATTAATTTTTTGATATCATGAAAACCCTTAAAATATTTATCCTGCTGCTGGTATTAGGCACCGGCATTGCCAATGCTCAATTTACTAAAGCCGAATTACAAGTTAGCGGCCTAACCTGCGCACTTTGTTCAAAATCTACCGAAAAATCGCTAAGAACACTTCCCTTTGTAAGTGATATTAAAACCGATCTGCTGCATAACATCTTTATCATCATTTTTAAAAGTGGCGAAGAGGTGAATTTTGACCAGATCAGCAAAAAAGTGCAGGATGCCGGTTTCTTTGTAAACTACCTTAAAGCCACCTTTAACTTTGAAAATGTGAAGGTTGATGGTAACGCTTTTAACTATGGGAACAATACTTACCAGGTAGTTAATGGTGCCGGTAAACCATTAAACGGCGATGTTCCATTAACTATTGTTGATAAAGGTTTCGCACCAAAATCGGTGTCGAAAAAATACCTTAACCAGGTAGCTGATGTTGCACCGGCAAAAGGGGGCAAGGTTTATCACGTAACTATTTAAACCCCGGCACCCATTTTATGAAACGTTTATTATTGGCAATATGCCTTGGTGCTATGGCCTGCCCGGTATTTGCGCAGGAACTGTATGTAAATACAGAGCCCGCCAGCAATATGGCAACACACTCCCTGGGAATAAGGCTGGAAGATCAGGGCTTTTTTACCCCGGTATATAAAAACCGCAGCACGCTTGAGTTGATGTATGGCGCCAGCAAAAGTTTGATGGTGCATGGCTCGCTTTATGTGTCTGATTATTATCAGGGCCAACAGCATTTTGAAGGCGGCAGCGTCTATGCCAAATACCGTTTTTTATCAGTCGATTCGGTGCAGAAACATTTTCGCGGGGCATTTTTTGCTAAGTTATCAAGTATTAATAACCCGGTAGTTAACCAGGAAATTACTTTGGAGGGCGATAACTCTGGTTTGCAAAGCGGCGTGGTTTTTACGCAGTTGTTACATAAGCTGGCCCTGTCAGGCTCGGCGAGTTATTTGCACGACTGGGATAATGCAGGGAGTAATCCCATACCTGTATCAAACGCCAGGGATGCTATTGCTTACACGCTGTCGGCAGGGTATTTATTGCTGCCAAAAACGTACAGGAGTTATAGCCAAACCAATGTTAACATTTACGCCGAGTTATTGGGTAAAACCAATCCGGGCTACGGCCAAAGTTACCTTGATGCAGCGCCCGCTGTTCAGTTTATTTTTAACACCTTAATACGGCTCGATTTTTCGTATCGTGTACCTTTATATAATTCCATGGAACGCAATACAAAAAATATGTATCTGGTAAGGTTGGAGTATAATATATTTAATTTGTAGCCCCCTCTAAGCCCTCGCTGCAAATTAGCGGGGTAGGCTCTTAAAAAGAGCGAAGCTAAAATATTCAGACAATCCTTGGCTTAACAAAATGTGCCATCGGCCAATGTCATTAAGTTAAGGAGAACAGAAAATTATTCCCCCCGAAAAGTCTTTAGCCCCACTCAACCCTCCCCGGAAGGGAGGGCTTTTAAAAAAGAGCGAAGCTAAAATAATCAGGCAATGCTTAACTTAACACAATGTGCCATCGGCACAAAATATTGGTAGAAAAAAACAAAATAGAAATCATTAGCATTCCGTAGGTATGCAACCTATGTAACATACCTACGGAATGTTGATTGGGGGGCATGTTGATTTTGCTACCAATATTTTTGCTACCAATATTTTGCTCCGATGGAGCATTTAATACTTTTTTTGATTGTTATTGAGGTGTTTCCTGATTTTTAGGCATAATTAAATCGCGATTTTAAAATTTAACGAACTTTTCCGTCCCGGAAACGTCCTGCTTGGGGTGACAACGTATAAATTCTCTGCAATTTTTAGGGTTTATTATAACCTTATCTTACCCATTTTCACACTAATATGATTTTTTTCAGCTTAAATTCTCTATTTTTGCATCCTCTAAAATTTAGGTGGAATAATATTGATGTATAAGGAATATAAGCAGTTAAACCTATCGCAAACAGGTAAGGATGTACTCGATTTTTGGAAGAAGAACAACATCTTCGAGAAAAGTATAAGCACCCGCCCGGCGAATAACCCGTACACATTTTACGAGGGGCCGCCGAGTGCCAATGGTATGCCCGGCATTCACCACGTAATGGCGCGTGCCATAAAGGATATTTTTTGCAGGTATAAAACATTAAAAGGTTACCAGGTTAAACGCAAAGGCGGCTGGGATACGCATGGCCTGCCAATTGAGCTCGCTGTTGAAAAAGCATTAGGCATAACCAAGGACGATATAGGTAAAAAGATTTCGGTAAAGGACTATAACGATGCCTGCCGCAAGGAGGTAATGCGCTATACCGACGTATGGAATGATATAACCGAAAAAATGGGCTACTGGGTTGACCTTGAAGACCCTTATATCACCTACAAAAACGAATATATTGAAACCCTTTGGTGGATACTGAAGGAGTTATATAATAAAGGGTTTTTATACAAAGGCTATACGGTACAGCCTTACTCGCCAAAATCGGGTACGGGATTGAGCTCGCATGAACTGAACCAACCGGGTACGTATAAAATGGTAAGGGATACCACTATTACTGCTCAGTTTAAGGTAAAACGCGATAAGGATTCGGAGTTTTTATTTGAGGGTGTTGATACAGACCTGTACATACTGGCCTGGACAACCACTCCATGGACCTTGCCGTCAAACTGTGCTTTGGCCGTTGGCGAAAAGATTGAGTATGTAAAGGTCCGCACTTTTAACCCCTATACTTTTGATGCCATTACCGTAGTTTTAGCTAAGGAACTGGTAAGCAAATATTTTAAAGCTGATGGTGAAAACGCATCGTTGCAGGATTATAAAGGCGGCGATAAAATTATCCCATGGCAAATAGAGGGCTCTTTTAAAGGTGCTCAATTAGTGGGTATACACTATGAGCAGTTAATGCCTTATGTAACCAATGAGGATCTGGAGAAAAATGCTTTCCGTGTTATCCCGGCTGATTTTGTTACTACCGCTGATGGTACAGGCATCGTACACACTGCATCAGTTTTTGGTGCGGATGACTTTAGAGCTTGTAAGGAAAATAACGTACCATCGGTAATGGTACAGGATGAATTTGGTAAAGAAGTTCCGCTGGTTAATAAGCAGGGTCGCTTTGTTGATGAGGTTACCGACTATGCCGGATACTACGTTAAAGAAGAATACTATACGCAGGAAGAACGCGATGTACCCGGTTTTAAACCAACCGACGTACTCATCTCTATCAAGCTAAAAACAGAGAACAAAGCATTCGACGTAAAAAAATACGAACACAGCTACCCGCACTCATGGCGGAGCGACGAACCTATATTGTATTATCCGCTGGATAGCTGGTTTATTAAAACCACTGCCGTTAAGGATAAATTGGTAGAGCTGAATAAAACCATCAACTGGAAACCAGAAGCTACCGGAACAGGTCGTTTTGGCAACTGGTTGGAAAATTTGGTAGACTGGAACCTGTCGCGTTCACGTTATTGGGGTACACCGCTGCCTATCTGGCGCGAAGAAAATGGTGGTGAAGAAAAATGTATTGGGTCAATAGCCGACCTGACAGCAGAGATCGAGAAATCTATCGCCGCAGGCTTAATGCCAAAAGGTTTTGTTATTGATGATCTGCATCGTCCTTATGTTGATGATGTGATATTAACCTCATCAACTGGCAAACCGATGTACCGCGAGCCTGATTTGATTGATGTTTGGTTTGATAGCGGCGCCATGCCGTACGCGCAATGGCACTTCCCGTTTGAAAATAAAGAAGAATTTGCCAATGCCTACCCAGCTGATTTTATTGCCGAAGGTGTTGACCAAACCCGTGGCTGGTTTTTCACCCTTCATGCCATTGCGGTAATGTTAAGCGAAGCCAGTGATGAGGTAAAAGCTGTTAACGCCAAAGTTGGCAATAGGGGCATAGCCTTTAAAAACGTTGTTTCAAACGGTTTGGTGCTGGATAAAAACGGCAACAAGATGTCAAAACGTTTGGGTAATGCTGCCGATCCCTTTGCAACCATTGAGCAGTTTGGTGCCGATGCGCCGCGCTGGTACATGATAAGCAACGCCGCGCCATGGGACAACCTTAAATTTAACAGCGAAGGGATAGATGAAGTGCGCCGTAAGTTTTTCGGTACGCTTTACAATACCTATACTTTCTTTGTGATGTATGCCAACATTGATAAATTTAAATACAGCGAGGCCGAAATTGCGATAACAGACCGCCCGGAGATTGACCAGTGGATCATCTCGCTGCTAAATACGTTAACCAAAGAAGTTGATGCTTTTTATGCTGATTTTGAGCCCACCAAAGCTGCACGCGCTATACAGGATTTTGTTGACGCGCATTTAAGCAACTGGTATGTACGCTTAAGCCGTCGCCGTTTCTGGAAATCTGATGATTCGGCAGATAAACTGTCGGCCTACCAAACGTTATATACCTGTTTGGTAACTATCGCGAAGCTGATGTCGCCAATTGCGCCATTTTTTGCTGACCGTTTGTTTATCGACCTGAATAAAGTTACGCATAAGGAAGCATTTGAGTCGGTTCACCTGGCATATTTCCCTGAGTACAATAACAGCCTGGTAAATGCTGCGCTTGAAGAAAGGATGCAAATGGCGCAGGATATATCATCGCTGGTATTGTCGCTGCGTAAAAAAGTTGGCATCAATGTGCGCCAGCCACTGAGCAAAATTTTACTGCCGATATTAAACAGCAACTTTAAGCACCAGGTTGACCAGGTAAAAGAGCTGATCCTATCCGAAACCAATATTAAAGGCATTGAATACATAACCGATACAGCAGGTTTTATTAAAAAGAAGATAAAACCAAACTTTAAGGTGCTGGGCGCAAAAGTTGGCAAGGATATGAAAGCCGTTGCCGAAGCAATAGGCAATTTAACGCAGGATGATATTGAGAAACTGGAAAATGAAGGAAGCATACAGCTGCCAAATCCTGCTTATTTATTGTTAAGTACCGATGTTGAAATTATAGCTGAGGATGTTCCGGGATGGCAAGTTGCAAATTTAGGAAAACTAACTGTGGCTTTAGATGTTACCATTACCAACGATCTGAAACAAGAAGGTATCTCGCGAGAGTTGATCAACAGGATCCAGAATCTGCGCAAAGCGAAAGAGTTTGAAGTAACCGACAAGATAATTGTACGACTAAGTGCCCACCCATTTATTAACGATGCGGTGAGTAATAATTTAAACTATATTTGCGCGGAAATTTTGGCCGATAGCGTTACGCTTGATACTGAATTGAATGCGGGCGATTTGGCCCTGATTGACGACACAGAAATTTTGATTGCTATTAGTAAAATTTAAATGAAACAAGAAAACGAAAAAACCAGGTATTCAGAAACTGATCTGCAAGAATTTAAAGGAATCTTACTCGAAAAACTGCGTAGTGCAAAAGAAGAGCTTAATTCGCTTGCTACTTCACTAAGTTCACCAAATGCAAACGGTACAGATGATACTGCAGGTACTTATAAAACACTTGAGGATGGATCGGCCACGCTTGAGAAAGAACAAATAAATCAATTAGCGGCCCGTCAGAAAAAATTTATTGAACAGCTTGAAGCCGCTTTGGTACGCATTGAGAACAAAACTTACGGTATTTGCCGCGAAACTGGCAGATTGATACCTAAAGAACGTTTACGTGCTGTACCGCATACTACACTAAGTATGGAAGCTAAACTGAAACAGTAAATGAAGGCAGCTTATTTAAAACCCTTCCTTTTAGTTACAGTAATTATCCTTATTGACCAGATAATTAAAACCTGGGTAAGGACACACATGGACTTTGACTCCGAAATTCATTTTTTAGGAAGCCGGGGCATGTTGCGTTATACTGAAAATAATGGAATGGCATTTGGCTGGGAAATAGGCGGGGAAGCCGGTAAGCTAACGTTAACATTATTCCGCATTGCGGCAGTTTTGGCTATAGGATATGGCCTTGTTTACCTGATAAAGCATAAATATCATCGTGGGCTTATTATGTGCGTGGCGCTGATATTTGCCGGAGCATTGGGTAATATTATCGACTCAACCTTTTACGGACTTTTGTATCAGCACGGGCATTTGTTTGAAGGCCGCGTAGTTGATATGTTTTATTTTCCGTTGCTAAAAGGCACCTATCCATCCTGGTTCCCGGTATGGCATGGGGAGCCTTTTGAATTTTTTCAGCCGATATTTAACCTTGCCGATGCAGCGATATCAGTAGGCGTAATCGTGATCCTTATTTACCAAAAACGGTATTTTAAACACGAAGTACCCGAGATCAGCAGTCCTGATAGTGAGATTGTGGAGGATTAATCTTGGTCATTATGTCATTGGTCAATAGTCATTAGGTTTGTTTCTTTTGTATTGCGATAACAATATAAAGCCGTAATCAATTAGTTTTGATGCGGTTTGTTTTTTAGCGCCTATTTTACATCCCATTGTTTACACCCGTTGTTTGTGTGTTCACAAACAACTTCTAAAAGACTGCCTGTGAGGACACAGCCTCTTGTGGGTTATGCTGTTTTTTGTTTGCTACCATCCGGAAACAGGGAGAAGATCTTTAATACGGCCGGCACGCCTGCCCCCAGAGCGGTTATATAGGTAATTATTTGTGTATAGGCACTCTGTTGCGAGGCCATTAGGAACACAAAAATTGCCAAAATGGCGATGATAAGCGGCGTCTTTAAGCTTGCCCAGTTGCCGTTGTCTTTCACCTGATCTTTAATGCGGTTAACTTCGGTGTTTCCTATTGCGGTAAGTATAAAGTTTCTGAAACCCCTGTTAAATAGCGTCAACGTTCCTTTTGGCCTGATGATTAATCCTTTGCATATCAGCATGCTCAGGTTATAATCATCACAAGGGTTCACCAGCCCATCTTCGGCCAAATCGTACAGTAAAAACTTTTCTTCCTTGGTGAGCGATTGCCATATATAGGTATAAAAATAATGCGATGTGATTTGCAGCTTAAATATGAGCGAATCGCTTATATCGTCAATATCATAAATTTTAAGCAGCGGAGTGGTTGTTAAAGCCATTTGCTGCATATTATTTAAATAATGCGAATACCGGGTTTCCTCAAAAATGGCATGTTTTATCGGTGCAGCATTTTCTTCATTTTTAAATGATTGGGATAATGCTCTGTCAATTTTTGCAATATCATTTAAAGGCTCAATAACAATGCGGAAATGGCCCAGCAGCACATGCCATCTTTCCAGCTCGCTTTCATTTATGCCCGGTTGCGGTTTTTGGTCGGGGCCTGCCTTTTTTTGCTGTTCACTATACGAATCTAAGAAGGTAAGCGGGTGTACGGTAGAAATAACGAGGATCTTGCTGGTGCCCTTCTGCATCAGCGACTCTAAAAAGTCCAGTTTAGTACTGTTTGTTTTTGAATCCCTGATGTTGTACTCAAAATGATTGATGACAACCATGGCGTATTTATTTTCAAGCGCTTCCTGTTTGCAGGCTACCCAGTCGGCATCGTCGTCGCCGGTTGCTATGTTAATCAGGTCAGCAATAAAAACATTGCTTTTTGATTTGTCATTTTCATCATAAACTAACAGTTCGCGGTTGTTACCAAGCAGTTTGCCTGTTTTATAAAGCGCCAGCTTTTCGTCTCTTTGTTTATAATCGCCTTTATCTTTTAGCACCTGTAATTCTTTTTCCTGTGCATCGTCCAGTTTATTTCTTTTCAGTCTTTTCTTCAGCTTATTTAGTTTCCCCGAACCGGGAGAGCCGAGGATAAATAGCAGGGAGTTCAATTTATTATCGGCCATCAGCTTATCATCCATTAGTTCCCAACCATTGGTCGACGGCAGGTTTAACGCAAACAGCTTCCGGATAATATTATGAATGATATAATAAAAAACAACGATCAGGAAGATCAGCAAAGCCCAAAATCTCCGGATCATTGGCGGGTAATTGATACGACCGGAACTTACTTTGATATATTCGTTTTGGCCGGCCTTAAAACAAAAGTATGATCTGTCGGTATCGCTAACATGTCTGAGCGTAAGGGGGTAAACAAAAGCATCATTATTAGCAGGCGGAAAGTTTAAATTGTTGCTTCTAAGTGCGATGTTATTTCTGTACAGCCTAAATGCGCTTAATATATTAGCGGTGATAGAATCTTCCCTGGTATAAAAAAACGCACCCGGTAATATTTTTGGTAAATCTTTTTCACTAATGTTATAAAGCTCAAAATCATGGATAAAAACACCATCTGCGTAAACCCCGGCGGTATATATTTTCCCCTTGCCAAGGCTGTCAATTATAAACTTACTGGTATCGTTAATTTTAAATTTAGCCCCGTTTGGTTTTCGTTTGCCGGCATGTTGTTTTTGTTTGCTGATATCTGCCTTTGGGCTGCCAGTACTTGCCTCCGGTTTATAAATTACAGCCCTGGGCTTGGTAAGACTATCGGTAATAATTTTTTGTGTTAGCGCGCTGGCAAAAGTTAATTGCCTGTACCGGGTATCTAAGCTTTGCTCATAATTAAACGAGTAAATAAAGAAGAAGGCAACTGGTATGCCGCTGGTAATAATTAACCGGGTAGTTGCCATTATGGCAAAGCTTTTTGTATAGCTCCATTTTTTAAAATGGGGCGACCCAAGTGCCAGTGATATTGCCAGCAAAAACTGCCTGTAAGTACTATTTAAGTAAGCATCGGCTTTGTAAATAAGTGTACAAATTGATACGCAAAGCACCTCGAAAAGAGCCAATTGCCAAAAGCTTGCCAGCCAATATAACTGGTGGCTAAGCGTTACCCATGCAGCATAATTAATTGCAGCAACAAACAGGCATAACCACTTTATAGCATTTACTTTAAAGCGATAAGAATATTTGTTTTGCCCCCTATAGCTGAGCGCGAAAATGCTGTTTAACAGTATATTAACAAATGTTATGGCAAACAATAGGATATAAATGTAAGTTAAAAACGTGCTGTGTATAAAAAAGAAGATTAACAGTATAGTAATGATACTGTTACCAAGTATGGCCTGGTTATACTGCTTTAGCGAAGTAGTTTTTGGTCCGACCCATGAGGTATCAAAGAGCTGTTTTTTGAAAAATGACCTTGACGACGACACGAAGAAAATAACACTGATTTGAACGATCATAAAAGCAAGAAAGCAAACCAACATGGATACGGTGAAGGCATAAGGCTCAGTATCCCGGGCATCAAGGTATTCCTTATCTTCGAATATAATGGTGTAGTAGGGCAGATGTGCAAATGGCATTATTTTAATATTGTACGGCCTGCCATAATATTCAGCGTCAAAGCTTGTGTCTGATTTTGCCTGGAGGGAGCTTACCAGGCTGCTGCTGTCCGCAAATTCTTTGGTTAAATTTTCATTTAAGTTTCGTTCCGTTTTTGAATGATAGAGCACTTTACCTTTACTATCAATTATGGCAAACATATACCCATCGGGCATTATAACGTGAGTAAGGCTTTTTGCGGTGAATCCAAGGGCCGCCACAGTAGTAGTTTTATTAATGGATTTTTTTGCAATTACCGTTATAAAAACTCCGCTTGTGTGCGAAACTACCTGGTCTACATAAAAAGATGGTTCGGCAATGTTATTAAGGTTGTTACTGCGAATGCCGCCAAAATATTTTCGTTCGCTAAAGTTGCTGTTGAGTTTAATTTTTATGTCGGCCGACCAACTGTTTGTTACAATACCCTTAGCATCAAGCCAAAAGACCTGGTGCGCTTTAATATCGCCCTCGTAACTTTTTAGCACACCATCATACCGGGGCGTGCTTATTTTCTTTTCGTTGTTGATTTTTAACTGATTATAAACCGAGTCGCAGGTGTTTAATACTTTATAAGCTGCATTCAGTTCTTTTTCAAACGAACTTGTGAGTTTTGTTGCAAGTGCATTCCGCGATGTGGAGAAGTTTGGATAACCACGATGATCGGCACTTGGATAAATACTGTATTTAAAAATCACAAAAAACAGCAACGACATCAGTATCATGGACACCAGCACAGACGAAATACCGTCTGTAACCGTTAATTTATCCTTGCTTCCCATGTGGTACAGTTTTATCCATGGAAATGAAACAATCATCCCGATTGCAGTTGTTAAAAGAAACAGTACAACACCTAAAGGCAATTGATTTCGCTCGCGCAGGTAGTTTTTATCCAGCACTAATCCTAAAATTATTAACTCCCTGTTGTTATCAATGCTCCCCTGTTGCGAAAATACCCTGTAATCATCGCCGCCAACATTTAAATAATGCATACCTGGGGCCGTTATTCCGCTTTTGGCTTCAAGTACGGAGTCTTTTATTTGGAGGTTTATGCCTGATGCAAAGCTTTCATATACTTTTTTAAAATGATCGCCTTTATCGGTTTTGCTACTGCTGCTATTGGTTTTATCGTGTATAAAAACAATATAATTATCAAAAACCTCGGCAGGTAAAAGCGGTTTAATAAACTGGTCAAATTGGTACTTCGCGCCAATTGGTGTGAAAATAGAAGCGTCGCCTACTTTTGCAGGCTTATTGGCTAAAAAGGTTAATACTTTGGGGTCTTTATTTTTTTCGGTAGTATCATTCTTTTTGTATGGCAAAAGGGTAAAACTATTTTTTGAATAGTTGGGATGGAGCTCAATAACCTTATTAATGCTGTCGATACGCGCATTTAAGCTCGTTAAATCCTTCGCCGAATCAGGCAGCATGGTATTTATTACTCCAATAGTGTTGGTTATTTTTGTATGGATATTGCTGTCGATATTTTGCAAACACCTGAAACGGCGCTCCTGGACTATTTTCTCGTTTGCCGGGATATATATAAAGAAATAGCAGGCCCCTAAAAATATCAGGAATGCTAATGTGCCGAAAATGGCGGCCTGGCCCTTACTTACAGAGAAAAATTTAGCCATTGTTTTACCTTTTAAACAGAAAATAGGTTTAGGGTAGTTATAAAGGGGGTAACAACAGTTTTAAAATTGCTGTTTATCAATAACTTACATAAAAGTAAAACATCAATATGGTATTGTCAACCGTATTTTTACGGTATTTAATGGGTGTTTTTTAGGTGGTTTTGTATTTAGTGCGGATTGGGCTTTCTTTATTTCATGCTATCATGAATGATCATAATAGCATCTAAATGGTTTTTTAAACTTGCGAGGGTTTTTGAGGCAAACTTTTTTATATCAGGATCAGTACTGTTTCTGCTTTCGTTTTCAAACAGCGGGATAAACTTTCTATGATCGGTTATCATTTTATCTACATAAGCTGTATCAAACGCCCGTCCCGATTTTTGGGATAATTGATCAATAATTTTCTGATCGTCGGCAAACGGAGCAACAGGTACGGTTATATTTTTACTTTGTGCAAGCAGTGTCATTTTGTTATTGGCCTTTGTGAGATCCTTTATCATCAATGCACCAAAATTTTTAACCCTTTTGTTTTCGCCTTTTTGTTGTGCCAGCTTACCAAGTGCTAACTCAGTGAGGGCACCGTTAACAGATTGCATTATAAAGCGGGCGTCGGCCGGATCGGCTGCTACCTTGCTTTTGCGTATGGTATCAGTAAGAGCGTTTAAGCTATCGGCGCTTGTTATGCTATCGGTATCTGCTATTTTTTCACTTTTAATCCGGCCATTACAGGCACTTAATAAACTAAAAGAAAGCATAATTAAGAGGCTGAAAATCAGTTTTTGCATAGGGGTAATATTAAACGCTTATATTTAACAAACTACAAATGTTTTAGTTTACAATTTACAAAAGGTTTGCATAATTAGTGTAAACTGTAAATAAAAATCAATCAACAAGTTCAAGTATAGCCATTATGCTTTATACGTAGATGGTGTTCTTTTTTATCGTGTTGTTAATATCTTGGCTATCGATTAGTATAATGTGTTGTGTTAGCATAAAGTTTTATTATTTTTGAGGCATAAAAATCAAAAAGATATGGATTTTCCATCAGGATTAAAATATACCAAAGACCACGAGTGGATAAGGGTTGAAGGCGGCGAAGCTTATATTGGTATTACCGAATTTGCTCAGCGCGAATTAGGTGATATTGTTTATATAGATATTGCATCATTAGGAAAAGAAACTGCCAAAGACGAAGTTTTTGGTACGGTTGAAGCGGTAAAAACGGTTTCGGACCTGTTTATGCCGGTTACCGGAACAATTACTGAGCTTAACCCCGCGCTTGATAAACAACCGGAGCTGGTTAATTCTGACCCGTATGGCGAAGGCTGGATGGTTAAGATCACATTAAATAATCCTGCCGACGTAGATGCATTACTTAATGCCGATGCTTATAAAACCCTTATTGGCGTTTAATGAAAGTGCTTTTTAAATATTACGGGCCCGCTATTTTGTGGGCCTTCTTTATTTTTATAATGTGCGCTGCTAAGTTAGGCAGTATAACCGAGTCGCCGATATTTTTTCCGGGTTTTGATAAGCTGGTGCACTGCGGTTTCTTTTTTGTACTGGTTGTTTTTTACTGTAATGGATTAATCAGGAAACTATTACCTCTGCCTTTATCGTATAAAAAGATAATGACAGTTACTATAACAGCCATTATTTATGGTGGTATAATTGAGCTGTTGCAATTAACCATATTTACCTGGCGCAGCGGCGAGTGGGATGATCTGTTTGCCGATGCAGTAGGGGCATCAATGGGGGCCTTTAGTGTTATAATTACTGTAAATGCTTTAAGATATGTTAAAAAATAAATTTGTGTTATTGGGGCTATTGGCCATACTCTCCCTTTCATCGTGCGGGATTTTTCACAAAGGCTGCGGCTGCCCTACGTTTGGGGCAAATGTGCGGATTACAGATGTGCAGATGTGCTAATTCGATGTGCAGATTTTAAATGTGCGAATGTGCAAATTATAGCTCCAGTAGCGTTATCAGTTTTGGTTCATAAAAGTAGTCGTTAAATCCTGGTTTACTGGTATCTGCACATCTGTAATCCACACATTTGCACATCAAACATTCGCACGTCTAAAAATCAAAACATCCGCACATTTGAAATCTGCACATTTGCACATCAAGAATCCGCACATTTATAATCTGCAAATCACATTCCCACATCTGCACATTTGAAATCTGCACATCCATACATCTTATTTGGATTTAATTTAAATAAGGTTTACATTTGGATAAGTTTTAATAGGATATGAAGCTTTCACAACTTGAAGTAGGGGAAATTGGAATAGTAAAAGAGTTTACGGACCTTGAAATGTCAGTAAAACTGATGGAAATGGGTTGTTTGCCGGGCGAAGAGATCACCGTATCGCGTATTGCTCCACTTGGCGATCCAATAGCTGTTACCGTATCGGGCTACCAGTTAAGCTTACGTAAATTTGAAGCCTCCACTATTATATTGCAATAGTTTTGTAAACATTGAAAGCTGATATAAGAGTTGCACTTGTAGGAAATCCCAACACCGGTAAATCAACTCTGTTTAATACATTAACCGGTTTAAATCAAAAAATAGGAAACTTTCCGGGTGTTACTGTTGATAAAAAAACAGGTTATTGCCAATTGCCGGATGGGCGCACAGCCGAAATTATTGACCTGCCGGGAACCTATAGCCTGTATCCAAAAAGCCAGGATGAATCCATCGTTTTTTCGGTACTGGCCGATAAAGCAAATGCACATACACCCGATCTGATTGTAGTTATACTTGATGCATCAAACCTAAAGCGAAACCTACTGCTTTATTTGCAGGTGGCTGATCTTAAGATCCCCGTTATTATTGCGCTGAATATGATGGACCTGGCTAAAAAGTCGGGCATCAATATTGATATCGATCTGTTCTCAAAAAAGCTGGGTGTGCCTGTTGTGCCTATTTCGGCCCGCAGGGTTGAAGGGATTGACGACCTGAAATCGGCTATCACCTTTGCCAATAAAATTGCGTTGCAGCAGGATTCAATTGATGTTGAGGCCATCGCTCCGCAATTAATTGCACAAATAAGCGAAGAGCTAACGCTTGATAACCCTTATTATGCGCTGCAACTGGCGCATCAGCACGAAACCATTAAATTTATTTCGGCCGAACAAAGTGAGCGGATTGAGGAGCTGGAAAAAGAGTTCTCTTTTCATTCGCAAAAAGCACAGGCATCCGAAACTATTGCCCGTTATAACTTTATTAATGATTTGCTTTATGACACGGTAAAAGTGCCCGAAACGGCGCAGTTTGAAACCACAAGCAATAAAATTGATCGCATACTTACCCATAAGATATTTGGTTTTGTAATCTTTTTGGGCATCCTGCTGTTTATGTTCCAGTCCATATTTTCATGGTCGGCCTATCCGATGGAGCTTATCGGCGATCTTTTTGTTTGGGTACAAAGCACCCTGCACCAACTACTCCCGGCCGGCCCTTTAACCGGTTTGCTTGTTGATGGCGTTATTGGCGGCTTAAGCGGCGTTATGGTGTTTATACCACAAATTGCCATCCTGTTTGCCTTTATTTCGATACTGGAGGATACGGGCTATATGTCGCGCGTTACCTTTATGATGGATAAGCTGATGCGTAAAGTGGGCTTAAACGGCAAATCGGTAGTGCCACTTATTGGCGGTTTTGCTTGTGCAGTGCCATCCATAATGAGCACGCGCACCATTGAAAACTGGAAAGACCGCATGATTACCATAATGGTTACACCATTGGTTACCTGCTCGGCACGTTTACCTATTTATACATTGCTAATTGCACTGGTTGTGCCTAACCGCAACGTTTGGTGGGTATTTAATATGCAGGGTTTAGCCCTAACGGGGATGTATGTTTTTAGTTTGATATCGGCCGTAGTTGTTGCTTTTGCTTTTAAGCTGATATTAAAAGGACGGGAGCGGGGCTATTTTATTATGGAACTGCCTGTTTACCGCATGCCAAGGTGGAAAAACGTAGGCTTTTCCATGTACGATCGTTCAAAAGCGTTTGTGTTTCAAGCCGGGAAAGTAATTATAGCCGTATCGGTAATATTATGGGTTTTGGCATCCTACGGACCGGGCGACCGCTTTGCCCGCATCGAACAAAAATATCAGCAGCCACAATACAAACAGCATCTTAACCCCGACGAGCTTACCAAGAAAATAAATTCCGAAAAGCTCGAAAACTCTTATGCCGGGGTATTGGGCCATGTAATTGAGCCGGTTATTAAGCCATTAGGGTTCGACTGGAAGATAGGCATCGCCCTTATTACCTCCTTCGCCGCACGCGAAGTATTTGTTGGCACCATGGCCACCATTTACAGCGTTGAAGGTAGTGCCGAAAAAATGGAATCGGTACAACAAAAAATGAAAACGGCTACTAATCCGCAAACCGGGCAGCCGGTGTTCTCATTAGCTGTGGCCTTTTCACTTATGATGTTTTATGCTTTCGCTATGCAATGCGCCAGTACAGTTGCAGTGGTATACCGCGAAACAAAAAACTGGCGCTGGCCTGCTATACAATTCGCTTATATGACGGTGCTGGCTTACGCTGCCAGTTTTATAGCATATACCCTTTTAATATAGGCGTGTAGAGACACAATATTTTGCGTCTCTCTACGATATGTTGTCAAATTTCCATCCATTTAACACTGGTATCGCGTGGTGTGCTGTCATATCAAACTGTACTGGTACTACTGAGGCATAGTTGTTTTCCAATGCCCAAACATCCGTATCCTCGCCGCCATCATTTAATTGAAACACGCCGGTTAACCAATAGTAAGGGCGCTTATGCGGGTCCATACGTTCGTCAAATTCTTCGGCCCATTTGGCGTTGGCCTGGCGGCATATTTTTATGCCTTTAATGTTTGCTGTTGCCGGAAAGTTTACATTGAGCAGCGTGGCTGTTGGCAAACCGTTTTTTAAAACCTGTAAGGCAATTTCTTTTACAAACTTTAGGCAATGACTAAAGTTAGCCTGCGTGGTATAATCGTCCAACGAAAAACCGATAGATGGAATACCCTCAATAGCACCCTCAACCGCCGCTGACATAGTGCCTGAGTATAATATATTGATAGAATTGTTTAGGCCATGGTTGATGCCCGAAACACAAAGATCGGGTTTTTTGCCCTTAAAGATCTTGTTTACAGCCAGCTTCACACAATCAACCGGGGTACCCGAGCAACTGTACATTTCAATGCCTTCGTAAACATCCACTTTATCCAAACGCAGAGGTTTGCCAATGGTAATAGCGTGTCCCATTCCCGATTGCGGACTATCAGGTGCTACAACTACTACCCGGCCAATTTGGGCCATGGTATCCATTAAAGCTTTTATCCCCGGGGCGGTTATGCCATCATCGTTTACTACAAGAATTGTGGGCGTGTGCGGTTTCATTAAGTCGATTGTTTTTTATGGGTGATGATGCTATCCTAATGATGAGATGCATTTGGCACAAAATTAGTTATATTTAGCTTATGCCCGACCAATAAAAAAGGGGGCTAAAAGCCCCCTTTTTTATTCCTTATAAACTGTTTATCCACTTCACCAGTTCATCGCGGGATTTGCCCGTTTTTTGCTGAAGCTTGCCTAACGTTTCATCGTTTTTACCTTCTTCGTAAATCAAATCATCATCAGTAAGATCGCCGTAGGCTTGTTTTATTTTGCCTTTTATCTCGTTCCAACCGCCCTTTAACTGTAATTTGTCCATAATGTTTTTTATTTAAGATGTAGGGTTATAACAGCTAAATGGGCAATTTGGTTTGGGGAAACAGACTCTTTAAGAGATTATTCCTTTTTAATTTTCGCTGATCTGTTTAATGTGTTCCATTACTCTTGTGTGCACGTTCCTCACAATACTTTGCGCCCATAGGTCATAATACCAGGTAGGGAAAACATATAATTTATACCAGCTATTGCCGGTTAAAGTGGTAGTTCCGTTGCCGTTGTCTTTTAACAAAAACTCACCCTGTAATAAATCCAGATGGTTCATAATTTCTGGGTCACGGGGTTGGTCTATGATGTCAAAAACAAGATCTTTTCCCGGTTGATAGGTTGAAATCTTTTCGCCAAAAGTATATCCATTGCTAAAAATACATTTGCGCCCTGCGCCCTTATAATAACCATCAACCGTTGTTTCCATAGGGCTTGGTAAGCCTATCCTGAAAAGCCAAAAAGTGTTTTTCTGTTTTATTTTTTTAAAAGCAACTGCGTTTTTCCAAACCTTTGCGGGTGGGGCATTTATAACAATTTTATCAGTCACTTCGTTTTCGTAACTGTGTTTTGAGACGGAATCTGCAATAAAAACAAACAGGAGCAACGCAATGATGCTCACATTAAGTTTATCATTGTTTACTTCGAACATCTTACGACCAATTAATGTACCTAACCATATAAATAGCCAAATGAGCGGCGATACAATAATGAGACAGATAATGCCTTCACCTAAAAAAACGAAACTCAGCGCAATAGCTAAAAAGCTGTTGAGCAAAGCGTAGAGTGTATATTTTCCACGAGCTAATTTCAGACTCCGCCAATTCCAGGCAGATATAATACCCATCAAAACGGGTATTATTATAAACTCTGAAGATACAAGAACCGTATCTCCGTTATCGAAATACTGATGTTCTGCGTAACATAATTTGGTAAGGCCAATTATAGTAAATGCAAAAAGGTTTGAAAAGATAAAGCCCTTAAGCCTTTGATTGCTTAAAATATTCATGTATGTGGTTTTAAATTTAAGGTTTTTAAATAAACTACTCTACCGTTTTCAATATATCACGCACGGCATCCTCCACATTTTCAAATTGAAACTTAAAGCCTGATTGGAGCAATTTTGCGGGTACAACCCAGCGGCTTTTTAGTATCAACTCGGGCTCTGTGCCGATAACAATTGCACCGATAGCCAATAACCATGCTGGCGCAGGCAGGCCGAATGGAAAGCCGTAAACCCTTCGGATAACCTGCATCAATTCTTCATTTTTTACGGCAATTGGGGCGGTGCAATTAAATACGCCTTGCAATTCGGTGTAATCTGCAAACCATTCGGTGCTGCGGGCAACGTCGTGTTCATGTATCCATGATACATATTGCCTGCCGTTACCTTGTTTGCCACCCATGCCAAGCCTTACCAGGTTAAGCAACCGCGGAAAAACGCTTTCGTGGCGGCCCAGTACAATGCCCATGCGTAAAGTGATTTTCCGGGTTTTGGGCGTATCATATTTATTAAATGCGGTTTCCCAGGCGTTGCATACGTCAACAGAAAATCCATTGCCAATTTCGCCGGTTTCTTCGTCCTGCGGATTGTCTTCTGCATGGCAGTAAATGGTTGCAGAGGTAACATTTATCCACAACTTTGGCGGCTCAAACAAATCATGGATAACCTGGCCCAGCAGTTCGGTAGGCAAAACCCTTGATGCAATTATTTCGGCTTTGTTTTTTGGCGTGTAGTGACAGTTTACATTTTTGCCGCACAGGTTTATCAATATATCGGCATTCACCAGTTCGGCGGTCCATTTGCCGCGGCTTTTACCATCCCAAACTACGGTTCTTATATTTTGAGTGGTTTGTTTTTCGTGCCGACTTAATATTACTACCTCTTCGGCTTTATCTTTATAATAATTGGCCAGTACGCTGCCGAGGTAGCCGTTTCCGCCCGCTAATACAATCTTTTTATATTTCATTATGGTTTAGTTTAATATCAGTACTAATAAGATCACCCGGTATAAGGCCCAGGTGATGGTTAGCGCCCAGCCAAGGTTCAGTAATTTTGTACGGCGGATATGTTCCAAAAACATCAGTCCGGCAACGCCCATAAAATACAGTGGGAAGAAGAGCACGGGAATCCTGAAAAAATAATTCAATGCTATTGGAATTAAAAGCAGCAGACTTCCGGCGAAAGAAATGGTCATCATATTGCCGAGGTAGTTCCAAATTTGCTTCCGGGCAAATGTGCAGATCATCATCCCCTGAAAAATAATTTGTCCGCCGCAGATCATATACTCCCGGTAAGGGTTTCCAAGGGGGACAACGCCTGTAAGTAAATGCGCATAAGCGGTGAGGATATAACCGGTGCAAAACCAGGTAAACAACAGGTAGGCTACCCGGTAATGCCGTTTAAAAGTAGGCTGATATATGTAGCCATCGCCGCTTTTGGGAGCAGGAATAATTACCCGGCGGTTATAAGATATAAAAGCATAAACCTTACTCATTAACCATATAAAAGGCACAAAAGAAAATAAAGGCTTAAATATAGGGCAGGCGTTACCAACTATCTTAAAAATACTTTTCACACCGTAAGTTACTTCGCCGCTTTTTAAATCAACCAGCGCAATTTCATTAACGGCTCTTTGCTTATCAATTATGGGGCAGGCAATATCCATTTCACTTTGATATGATGCTCTGCCGTTTTCATCGAGCATTCCAGTTTTCACAAAGACTTTGGTATAAACCCGGCACATTGGGCATTCCCCGTCAAAGAGCACTATGTGGTTTTCTAATGTTTTCATACTTTCAATAAATAATGAAATTTAAAGACAAAAAATATATTACTTTAATAATTTTAATATAGAGCCAAAGAACCAGTTCTCGTCGGCTTTTAACATGGTTTCAACGCTTTTGTCAATTTTGCCGGCAAAATCATGTATGTTTTTTACGGTGGATACAAACTGCTTTGCCTCTGCCGAGTCGGCGTCTTCTAATGATTGTAACTGCTTTAATTCCTGCAATACGGGCTCTATTTCGCGTTTTTTACGTTCGCGGGCAATGCGTTTTGCAACTTCCCAAATATCTTTTTCGCCGTTAAAGTATTCTTTACGGTCGCCGGGTACCAGCACTTTATGCACAAGGTTCCAGTTCAGCAATTCGCGAATGTTCATATTGGCGTTCCCTCTCGAGATACTGAGTCCTTCCATTATTTCTTCGGTACTGAGTGATTTTTCAGAGATCATCAGCAAAGCGTGTATCTGGGCCATGGTGCGGTTAATTCCCCACTCCGTACCCAGCTTGCCCCAGGCCTGTATAAACTGCAATTTTGCTTCCTCTAATTTCACAAAACAAATGTAATACTTCTTTTTAAACTTTCAATAATTATTGAAAACATAATTAGTTTGAAGGCAATTTATAAAATTTCGTAAGTATTCCTGATTATTAAGATTCACGGAATCCCACGGAATTTTAAAACTCAAGATGACATGGTGGTTAGTTTGATAGTCGAAGGCTTTTTCAGGCACAAAAAAAAATCCCGCCAAATTATCGGCAGGACTTTTTTGTTATCGAAGATGTGCTTTATTTTTTCTCTGGCAATAAGATCAGTTTAATCAAATTATCGCCACTTAAATATTTGTTAGCGGCGTCTTTGGTGCTTTGTACAGTTACGTTGCTCAGGTTGCTCACATGGCGCAGTATAGCATCGGGGTCTTCCTGATTTTGTGAGGCCGATCCTAAATATCCATCCCAAAAAATATTTTCTTTTAGCTGTACCTGGGTCGAGCGTGCTTCCTGGGCGGCAAATTTATCAACATCAACCTGTAAGGCTCCGCTTTGTTTAATGTTGTTAATTTCTTCCATGGTTGCGCTAACTAATTTATCTACGTTGGCAGGGGCACATTCAAAGCCAACAGTGAAACTATACCTTCCCTCAGGGATTTTTTTGTAGTTGGCCCTCACAGATGGCGAATAAACCATTCCCTCTTTTTCGCGCAGGCGCTCATCAAGCTTTATTTGCAAAATTGATTCCAGCGCATCTATTTGCATATTGTTAGCCTCGTTATATTCATAAGCCCCGCTAATCACCAATTGCACGCTGCTTTTATCGCCAATACCTTTGTAAACAGTTTTGGTTACCTGCCCCACCGGTGGACGAATAGCCAGGTTTTTATATGTTTCCTTACTGTTGGTTGACGGCAGGCTGCCTAAATAAGCCTCCAGATATGGCTTCAATGTGTTAACCGTAAAATTACCCACAATGGTAAAGGTAAAACCGCTTGCGTCGGCAAATCTGTCTTTATAAAAAGCATAAGCTTTATCCAAGCTGGCTGCGTTCAACTCCTCGGTGGTAATTACCATCTGGCGGGGATTGTGCTTGCTCAACGTAGCAGCAATGGTATCCTGGAAAACACTTCCCGGGTCCAAACTGCGGTTGGCTAATATTGATTTTGTTTGTGTGATGTTTGATTGCCAGATGTCCGCATCTTTGCGGGGCTGGGTAAAATACAGATACATTAGTTGCATAGCCGTTTCAAAATCACGTGGCGATGAATGACCCGAAAAGCCCTGGGTAACATCACTGATATAAGGCGACATGCTAACATTTTTGCCACTCAGCATTTTGTCGAGCTGTATTTGTGTAAAATTGGCGACGCCGCTGCTGGCTATAATATTTGCCGAAAGATCAGCAGATGTAAAATCCTGATCGCTTGCCAATGACGTACCGCCAAAGCTATAGCCGTTAATCAGGATCTGATCGTTTTTAAATTCGGTTGGCTTAAGTATAACTTTTACGCCGTTTGACAGTGTAACTGTAGTTGTTGCAATAGCGCTGTCTGCTTGCATGCTGATGATTCTGCCGGCGGGGGGCAATTTGTCAAGCAAAGGCTTATCGCTCGTATTGTCAATATATGGTGTAAGGTTTTTACTGCCGGCAGCAATCCAGCCCAACAAAACACTCTCGGTAGGAAGCTTGTCTTTTTCTTTATCAGGAGCTTCTACAATTATTACCCTGTTTTGGTCGCTTATAAATTTGCCGGCCATTGCATTTACTTCGGCAAGTGTAATTTTATTAATGTTGTTCACATAAAAATTATACTGATAAGATAAGCCGGGGATAGCCTCGCCGGTTAAAAAGTTTTGCTCATATTGGGTTACAAAATTTACCGATTGGGTTTTATCCCTTTCTTTGTAAGCGTTATCAATTCCTAATAGTGCATTTTGTTTTGCCCGCTCAAGCTCTGTTATGGTAAAACCAAATATGCGTGCCTTTTCCGTTTCGGCAACCGCCGCTTTTATAGCAGTTTCCAACTCGCCCGGTTTTGCTACCACTATTGTACTAAATGCACTTTGCCTGCCTATAAAACCACCGTAACCCGATTGACTATACAGGAACGGCGGATTTGATTTTTGAAGCAATTCATTTAAACGGGCGCTCAGCATTTGGTTAAACAGCTCCACGCGCATGCTTTGCATATAATCGGCTGTGGTTTTTACTATTGTTTCGGGGTGTTTTACAATAATTTCGGCTAAGGTGTATGGGAATTCTTTATCAGTAGCAATTTTTATTGCGGTACCCGGAGTTGCCGGTACGGTATAAACTGTTCTTGGCTTTTCAACAGCCGGGCCACTAAGCAGTGTAAAGTTTTCTTTTATCAGTTGTTCAACTCTCGCCGGGTCAAAATCGCCCACGGCTATTACTGCCTGCAAATCAGGACGGTACCAATCATGATAAAAGCTTTTAATGGTTTCGGGCTTAAAGGTCTTTAAAATTTCTTCTTTCCCTATAGGTAAACGCTGGGCATACCTGGAGCTATTTAACAATACCGGCAATGTTTGCAGGCTTAAACGCTCCTCGGCATTTTTGCCGCGCAAGCGTGCTTCTTCTAAAACCACACCACGTTCGTCATCAATTTCTTTAGGGTCAAATGTTTGGTAGCCTGCCCAGTTGGCGAGTATATTAAACCCTTTTTCAAATATCGCGGTACTGTCTGTAGGCAGTGGCAGTTGGTAAACTGTTTCATCAAACGAAGTATACGCATTCAAGTCGGCGCCAAATTTTACGCCTGATTTTTGCAGATAATCAACCAATTGGTTTTTAGGATAATCGCGCGTGCCGTTAAAGGCCATGTGCTCGGTAAAGTGGGCAAGGCCCTGCTGGTCGTCAGTTTCCAGTACTGACCCTGCTTTGGTTACGAGATATAGCTCAGCCCTGTTTTTAGGCTCAGTATTTCTGCGGATATAATAGGTTAAACCGTTTAATAATTTGCCAACGATCACATCCTGATCAACCGGTAATTTTTGGCCTTTTGATTGTTCGGCCGTCGCCACCGGAGCTTTTGCGGGCGCAGCCGGTTTCTTTTTAACCTGTGCAAAAGCACCATTGGTTGCAACAACAAGGGCTAATGCGGCTATAAAAACTTTATAGTTCAGTTTCATTTTTTAATTAGGGAATATATTCAGTGCTAAGATGCAAAACGAATACAGGAGTTACAAATTGTGGCTGCCGATTTATTTTGATTGAGCTTGTTAATGCTGATTATTAGTCTGTTTGTTGCCGGTTTTAACAAAAACAAAGGAAGGTTTGAGAATTTGATCTGTTTTTAAACGGAAAACATCACATCAGCAATCGGCCTTTCACCAGCCTTAAAACCTTATTATATTTGCGCATGCTAATCTCCGAATCTGCCTTACGCGCCTTTACTCAAAATATTTTTCTTTCGATGGGTTGTAGTAACGAACACTCTGCTCTGGCTGCGGATGTTTTGTTGCTTTCTGATTTGCGGGGCATTGATTCGCACGGGGTAGCGCGGTTGGTTGGCTATGTGCGTTTATGGGAAAACAAACGAATAAATGCTACTCCAAATATTACCATTGTACACCAAACACCTACAACAGCCACTGTTGATGGCGATGCCGGGCTGGGGCTTATAGTAGCGCCTTTTGCTATGCGATTAGCTATTCAAAAAGCTGAGCAATATGGCTCGGGGTGGGTATCAGTGCGTAACTCCAATCATTTCGGTATTGCTGGCTATCATACGCTGATGGCCGTTGAAAAAGATATGATCGGCTTCGCCATGACGAACGCAAGTCCGCTGGTGGCACCCACCTTTTCGAACGAACGCTTATTAGGTACAAATCCAATGTGTTATGCCTTTCCGGCGGGCAAATATCCGCCGGTTATTATAGATATGGCTACCTCGGCAGCGGCCAATGGCAAGCTCGAAATAGCACAGCGCCTTGGCAAAGATGTACCTGAAGGATGGATACAGGATGCCGCTGGTAATTATACTACCGATCCTCACGCTTTAAAATCAGGTGGTTCGTTATTACCCCTTGGCAGCGACAGGGACCACGGCAGCCACAAAGGATTTGGCTTAAGCGCCACGGTTGATATTTTATCAGCAGTACTATCGGGCGCTAACTATGGCCCATGGGTGCCACCGTTTGTGGCGTTTTTAGATCCCCCGGCTGATCCGGTGGGCCTGGGAATAGGACATTTTATTGGCGCTATGCGGGTTGATGGTTTCCGCCCGGTTGATGAGTTTAAAAGCCATCTGGATAATTGGATCTCGCGGTTTAAATCAGCCTCAACCATCGATCCTGATCAAAAAGTAATTATCCCCGGCGAACCAGAATTGGAAGCCGAAATAGACAGAAAGCAAAACGGCATCCCACTTGTTGATGCCGTTGTAAATGATTTGAATGGTTTGGCTAAAAAGTTTGGAGTGAAGCCTTTGTAATTTCGGATTTCGAATGTTCGATTTCGGATTTTCAGATCATTCCGAAATCGAAATTCCGACTTCTGAAATTCTATTAATGTATCCCCCTAAATAACCTGCTCCACCTTATTTTGCTGAAGAATGATTCACTATCATCCCAGCTCATCCAGATAAAAAGGGCTTTGCCAACGATGTGGTCTTCTGGAACAAATCCCCAGTAACGTGAATCTTCTGAATCGTGGCGGTTATCGCCCATCATCCAGTAGTAATTCAATTTAAAGGTATAGCTGTTAGTTTTTACACCGTTTATTAAAATATCGTTACCATTAACTGCTACTTTGTTGTGTTCATATACCTCAATGCACCGCTCATAAAGCGGGAAGGTAAGGCTATCCAGCTTTACTGTCCATCCCTTTTTAGGGATGATGATAGGGCCAAAATTATCTACGTTCCATTTATAGTTGGGCATTTTGCCTAAAACCACGTGTTCCGGATTGTATTTTGACGGGAAAACCGGATTCATCTGGTCGGGAATTCCTTTAGGGGATACGCTTGGCGCAAATGTTTTGATGTTTGAATAGCCTTTAAAAACCGAAGCTGAAGCAACTGTCATGGTAGGCACATTTGGTTTGCCCACCGAATCGTAAAACGAAACATTCAGATCTTTAAACACCTGCGGATTAACTTCAATACCTGTTGTGGTATAGTTGTATTCTATTTGCTCGCCCGGTGGGTTAGGTGCTGCTTTCCCGTTTACATATACCTGCGCATTTACAAGGCTCAGTGTATCACCCGGTGTACCCTGGCAGCGTTTTATAAAGTTTTCGCGTTTATCAACCGGCCGGTATAATGGCGAGTCGGCATCCATGGGGTAGTTAAACACTACAACATCACCCTTTTTTACATCACTAAATCCCGGCAGGCGGTAGTAAGGCAGTTCAATACCATCCCAATAAGCTTTGGTATTAATCAGAGGCATGGTATGGTGCGCAAAAGGGAAAGCGATGGGCGTCATCGGTGTACGGGCGCCGTAGTTTACTTTACTTACAAATAAAAAATCACCAACCAGTAACGATCTTTCCATCGATGGTGTAGGGATCACATAAGCTTCTATAAAAAAGGTACGGATAAGCGTAGCAGCAATTACAGCAAAAACTATAGCGTCGACCCACTCGCGGGTGGGACTTTTCTTTTTTTTCTTCGGAGTACTTTTTTTATTCCAGAATTTCCAGTTCATGTTTACAATATTGGGAATAATTAACTAATAATACTAATTGAGAGTCAGGAATTAAGAGTCAAGAATCAAGACAAAAAAACAATTCAGTAATAGTCATTGGTTCTTGACCCGTGATTCCGAACAATTGGTTCTTGGTTCTTGAATCTTGGCTCTTTTACTAAGCGCTAAAGTCAAACATATCATCTATAAAATGAAAGCCTTTATTATTAGGAATCCATTCGGCGGCAAGCACCGCACCTAAGGCAAAGCCATTGCGGTTATGCGCAGTATGTTTAAACTCAATTGAATCAACTTCCGAATCATAAATCACCGTATGTGTGCCCGGCACACTGTCAAGTCTGAACGACTCAATCAGTACCTGGTCGCTTTTTACATTATCATCGGCGGTTTCATCACCGGTTGAGGTAAGTACATTCACCCAATCCTTTTTACTGTCCAGGTTTTCTACAATGCCTTCGGCAATGGTTATAGCAGTACCGCTTGGCGAATCCAGCTTTTGGGTGTGGTGAATTTCCTCAACCTGAACATCATAATAAGGATAGTTATTCATTAACCGGGCAAGCACCTTGTTAACGTGAAAAAACAGGTTTACTCCTACGCTAAAATTAGATGCGTAAATAAGTGAACTACCTTTATCCTCACAGTGTTGTTTTACCTGTTGTATTTTATCGTACCAGCCTGTTGTACCCACTACAAGCGGTACACCAGCATTTATGCATAATTCAATATTGCCAGCTACGGTTGCGGGGGTACTAAATTCAATTGCTACATCAGCTTTCTGCAGGTTTTCGGCAGTAAGTTCGTGCAGGTTATCGTAATCAATTTTTAGTACAATTTCGTGCTTGCGGTCAGTGGCGATCTTTTCAATGATCTTTCCCATTTTACCATAACCTAACAATGCTATTTTCATTTAATTATTTGTTGTTGTGATAAGCCAAATAACCCTTGTGATGAATACAAGGTTTTAAGCTTTCAATTATTTATCTGAGTGTAAAGGTAATTTTTATAGCCGGCATATAAGAATTACTTACATTTTGAGCATAAACCGGCTGATTAAGCAATTCAGGGGTGATCTTCATACTTAAATTATTATCAACCGAATAGCTGTGCATAAACTTGGCATCAATATAGGCATCCACTACGTTTATTCCCCATGCGGCAACAACGCCCAAAATACTTAAATCGCGGTTACGACGATAAGCATCAGTTGCGTTATAAAGGGCCTCGTCGGGCTGGGCAGTATATAATACGTAATCGTCGAAATACGGATCACCTTTCACTGGGATAATACCATGTTCACGGTATTTTGATAGAGCTAAAAATTCTTTGTAGTAGTTGTTATTAAACACAATAGCCCAGCCCAAAAGGCCTATTCCCCCGTAAATAATTGGAACTTTCCACCATTGGCGGTTATAGGCCTGCCCCCAGCCCGGGATAATTAACGAATGAATGGCCGCCTTTTGAGGGCTATGCAGTGTATCCGGGTGATAAACTTTTTCCCTATGCGGTTTTGGCTTAAACGATTTGCTTATGTCAGTATCGCGCCGGGTTGAAATTAGCGTGTCTGAAGCTTTGCTTTTTATTATATTGCTGGTTGTGGTGTCGGGTTTTTGTGCCATAGTCGTAAATACGCACGACATCAGTACCCACACAAGGACAAAATATTTATACATGTTTTATTTTAAAACCCTCATTTTTTTAAGAGGATTAAGTTTACCAATCCATAATTTCAAGAATACGACCCAAATCATCTTCCGAAAAAAACGGAATCTCAATTGTACCTCTTCCCTGGTTTCCTACCTTAAGTTTCACCCTCGAACTAAACTTTGAAGCCAGGTCATCCTGAATTTTTTGAAGCTGGAATGATATGGGTTCAGGTTGCTTACCTTCTTTCTTTTCGGCAGCCTTTTGCATATCACGAACCAGTTCTTCAGTTTTACGAACGGATAAACCCTGCTGAATGATATGTTGATGGATATATATTTGTTTTGCGGGGTCCTCAATGGTTATTAATGTTTTGGCATGCCCCATGCTTAACTGCCCATCGCGGATGGATGCCTGAATAACCGGCGGCAATTTTAACAAACGCAGGTAATTAGTTACTGTTGAACGGTTTTTACTTACACGCTCGCCCAATTCCTCTTGTTTAAGACTGCACTCTTCAATCATCCGCTGAAAACTCAAGGCCACCTCAATAGCATTCAGGTTTTCGCGCTGAATGTTTTCTATCAACGCCATTTCCAGCATCTGCTGGTCATTTGCGGTGCGGATGTAAGCAGGCAGGTGTGTTAATCCGGCAAGCTTTGACGCCCTGAAGCGGCGCTCGCCTGATATCAACTGGTAACTGTGTGCGTTTAAACGCCTTACTGTAATAGGCTGAATAAGCCCCTGTAATTTTATGGAATCAGCCAGTTCACGCAGCGCATCCTGATCAAAATCAGTACGTGGCTGAAACGGGTTTACCTCAATTTCAGTTAATTTTATTTCATTTACCGAGCCAAGGCTATTAGTTTCAACAGACGCGGGTGCCGAAACATTTGTTTTATTTGATTGTACATTTTCAGAATCATTCAGCAGCGCGCTTAATCCTCTTCCCAAAGCGTTTCTTTTTTCTGTACTCATATTTGTTTTATACTGTTGCTGTGTTTACTGTAGTTTCGGCACTAACCAAGCCATTGTTGCGAAGAATTTCGCGGGCAAGGTTAAGATAGTTTATAGCACCCTTACTGGTTGCATCGTGCATAATTACAGATATACCAAAGCTTGGGGCCTCGCTTAAACGTGTATTACGCTGAATAATGGTATCAAACACCATATCCTCAAAGTGTGTTTTTACTTCTTCAACCACCTGGTTTGACAGGCGAAGCCTTACATCGTACATGGTTAATAAAATACCTTCTATTTGTAACTCTGTGTTTAATCTTGATTGAACGATCTTTATTGTATTTAACAATTTACCCAATCCCTCCAAAGCGAAGTACTCGCATTGCACAGGGATAATTACCGAATCGGCCGCCGTTAAAGCGTTAATGGTAATTAAACCTAATGATGGTGAGCAATCAATAATGATGAAATCATAATCATCCTTAATTGAATTAAGTACCGCCTTCATTTTATATTCCCTGTCGGTAAGGTTAATCATCTCAATTTCGGCGCCTACCAGATCAATATGAGCGGGTAAAAGGTCGAGATTAGGGGTATCAGTTTTTTGAATAGCTTCGCGTGGGTCTATCTGGTTAATGATACACTCATAAATACTATTCTTTATGTTTCGCGGATCAAAGCCAATACCAGATGTTGAATTGGCTTGCGGATCAGCATCAACCAATAAAGTACGGTATTCTAATACGGCCAAACTTGCGGCCAAATTTATGGACGATGTGGTTTTACCAACGCCACCTTTTTGATTGGCTAAAGCAATTATTTTACTCATTTTTTATGTTCAAATTTTATAAAGGGTTCCAGTAAAAACTAATTTAGGAGATATAAATTAATTCAGTTTGTAACGTATTCGCCCGGGCTAAAGATAAGTATTTTAACAATTCGGAAATCCACAGCTTTGGCCTATTTACAAACAAAATTATTGAATTTATAAGGCTAAATGATTGATTTTTTATTTAGAATTAATTAATTATTGAAATAGTGAATTAACGAATTATGTGTTATTTAATTATTGAATTACTGTTTTGATGAATTATTGATTTACTTTGTTGGGCTCATAATTTTAATTTGTTTGTGTCTATTACGCATCCAATAATACAATTGTTTTAAATTATAACGCTTTAATAAATTATTAAATAAATAATTCAAACCCGCTCCATGGTCACTATAATTTCATCTACCAACCGGCCCGGAAGTTCAACGCATAAAGTAGCGCTTTACTATCAGCAACGGCTAAAAGAAAAAGGAGTAGATGCCGCCATCCTGTCGTTAACCCAGTTGCCCGCAAATTTAATTGAGAGTGATTTATATGGTAAAAGAAGCGCCGAATTTGAGCCCATACAGCAGCTGGTTACCCAAACACAAAAGTTTCTTTTTATTATTCCTGAATATAACGGCAGTTTCCCTGGCGTGCTGAAAACTTTTGTTGATGCCTGCAGTTTCCCCGAAAGTTTTTACGAAAAAAAAGCGGCCTTAACCGGCATATCGTCAGGCAAATATGGCAATATCAGGGGTATTGATCATTTTACCGGCGTCTGTCATTACCTGCATTTAAACGTAATGCCTCTAAAAATTCACATTGCGGCCATTAACAAAGAGTTCGACGAAAACAACAACCTTTATAAACCCGATACCGTTCAATTTACAGAAGAACAACTGGATAAATTTATTTTGTTTTAGGGTTCTGATGATTTCACCGATTATGAGTTTTGATTACACCGATTGATTCTAATATTCTCAAATCTCTAACCCCCGTTGATCAGCTTCGCCATAATGTATGCGGCACTGGCGGCAATGGCACCAATAATTAACACTTTTAATGCCCCGGCAAATGGTGGCTGGCCGGTTACTTTGCTCTTAAAATAGCCAAAAACAAACAGGCAAACCATAGTTATTACGCATGAATAGTATAAGGCTATTTGTGAGTTAGCCACAAAAAAGTAAGGCGAAAGCGGAATAACACCACCCACAACGTACGAAGCTCCAATGGTAAATGCGCTTTGTGTTGCCCGGTTTGCCTCCGGCTTTTCGAGGCCGAGCTCGTAGCGCATCATAAAGTCAACCCATTTATCCTTGTCACGGGCCATTTCGTCGGCAATCTGATCTTGAAGGACCGCGGATAATCCAAAGCCGGCGAATACTTCTTTTACTTCGGCTTTTTCCTGCTCGGGTACCCTTTCAATTTCGTCGTACTCGCGTTTTAACTCGGAGTTGTAATGATCCGTTTCTGTACGTCCGGCTAAAAAACCGCCCAGGCCCATGGCTATTGAGCCGGCAACTATTTCGGCAATGCCAGCAGTTACCACAATTCCGGATGAATTAACAGCCCCGCTTAGCCCTGCAGCCAAAGCGAAAGGTACAGTAAGTCCGTCGGACAGGCCTATAACAATATCGCGGATGGTGGCTGAACTTTTTAAATGATGTTCGTGATGCATGTTTAAATGTAGCCTTAAAAAAACGAGGCACATTAATAAAAAAGCAATTTGTTATTAGTCTGAATTAGATTTTTTTGGCAGTTATAATTAATCATCTATATTTATCCAACTTAACCACTTGTCATAATTTATGAACCTATTTTACAAACTACCTTATTCGGTTGGCGTAAAGTGCAACGTAATGGATACTGCGCTTAAAACGCCAGATTCAAAAAAACCAATTATTCCAATGGAGGTTTAATCAGCGTGGCCGGAAAAATTAACGGTATTGCCAATGCCGAAGCCATAAAAAACGCATTATAGCATCTAAAACCCTATAAGTTAATATTCGCAGCTGCGTTATTTGTGGCTATTGCCATTCGGCTTTTTTAAAAAATCATACTCTTAACAAACTTATAAACCTAATTAAACCTTACAAAATGCGTCATTTTTACAAATTGCTATCAATTATTTTTATTCTTCCGCTATTTTCGTTAGCGTAGAGCAACTACAAGCCGGGTTACGTAGTTACGCTAAAAGGAGATACCATCAGGGGATTTATTGATTACCGCGAATGGAGTACCAATCCAAATTCAATAAATTTTAAGTCCTCACTTGCCGACAAAGGCCAAAAACACAGCACTGGAGATATTATTTCTTTTACCGTTTCGGGGCTTGAATCATACCAGTTATATTCCGGCTCAATCACAATGGACTCAACAGATCCTAATCACATTGCAGAGGGGAGAGACAGCAGCCGCAAAGACGTTGCAGTGTTTTTAAAAACATTGCAAAAAGGACCACGGCTTGCGCTTTATTCTTATACCGATGATATAAAAGCCCATTTTTTTGTACAGGAAAATACGGACAAAGCACCCGTTGAACTTATTTTCAGAACGTATTTTGATATGAACAATGTTGATCGCATGGGTAACAAGGGCCGCACTATTAATGAGAGCGCTTATTTAAATCAATTGTACACTCTGGCACAAAAATATGGGGTGGTAGACGATTCGTTTCAGTGGGATATGGAGCACGGTAATTACGATAACCCCTTTATTTTAAAAATAGTGAGCAAGATAAACGGCATCTCAAAAGCCCAGCTGCAAAAGCAAAATGTCGATGCTAAAAGCTTCCGTCTGTTTGCGGGCCTTGCCTTAAACAGTGCAACAACAAAGCCTTACAGCCAATACCTTATTGCTGGCGGCAAAACACATACATCCAATTTGCCTGCCATTTCATTTGGCGCTAATTTTTTTGCCAATCCAAATACAGGCAAACTTATATTTCGTGCAGAAGTTATGATTAGCCAAAATCAATACAGATCAGATTATCTTAATTTAAGAGACCCGTATATACCTGTTAATTATACTTTTAATCAGCTATCTATCGCTTTGGCTCCGCAGGTAATCTATAATTTTTATAATGCCGATAATTTAAAAATATTTGCAGGTTTTGGTGTTGCCTTAACCTATTATAATTATTCAAATGCAAGCTTTGCAAGCCAGGATGGCACCGTTGCCGCGCCCAACATTACACAGAATAATCCTTATTATTTTAATAAGCACGCCGCGCTGGTTATATTTAAAGCAGGCGTTCAGTTCAAAAAAAACCTGGCACTATTTGCCAATTATTTAACAGCTTCATCGGTTTCAGACGACCCTTATTTTCAGTTGCGCGTTAACACCATACAAGTTGGTTTAAATTACTTTTTTAAGTAAGATATTTCATTTAAGGGCATCAGTCTGTTTTGGGGTATTGCACATTTTTTGTGTAATACCCCTTTTTTATAACCAGCCAGATTAAAACACCGTGTAAACACCTATGAAATACCGTTAAAACACTCGTAGTATTATATATACCGGTATCATAACTTTAAAAAATTAAATCCTAACCCTAAAACAATTATAATGACACAACCAAGTACATCATTGCGCAGTAGCTGGATGGGCTACCTCCAACACATCAACTCAACCCTTAAATTAACAGAACTAACTATCCCGGGAACACACGATACCGGTACATGGAAGATTAATAGTCTTAATTCTGCCAAATGCCAGGATATGGACTTAAAGTCTCAACTGGAACATGGCATCCGGTTTATTGATATCCGGTTAGTCCCTGAACAAAATAACGGCAATAATGATTTAATGATCTATCACGGTGATTATGCAATCAGTGTACCTTGTTATGTGTGGTTTTCTGAAGTGGTAGAAGACATCTGCTTCAACTTTCTTAAAAAGAACCCTACGGAAACCATTATTATGTCTATAAAAAATGAATGGGGTATAAAGTATGTTCCGGACGCACAATTCACAGCTGCACTTAATCCATTTATAAATACCAGCCTGCAAGCGGTTCCGGGTAAATCATTGTTTTATACCAGTAATGTGGTTCCGGATCTGGCCACATCTGCCGGACAAATTGTTCTTGTAAGACGATATACAGGCGATACCATAGGGATAGATGCCGTTACCGGCTGGCCTGATGACGAGAAAACAACCACACCCACCACCGGAAATGCGCCTTTGATGGTTCAGGATATTTATAAAATGAAGTTTGTTACTCAAGGCGAAAAAAAATGGCATGATCACATTCATCCGTTTCTTCATGATGCAATGGCAAGTCCTGATCAAATTCGGGTATTGTGGTTCAATTTCACCAGTACATCCGGCGGGGCAACTCCAATTGTTTTTGCCACTCAAATTAATCCGTTGTTCCAGGTATGGCTTGAAACTTTAACATTGCCCAAAACCTTGAGAACTTATCGTTTTGGAATCATCCCCATGGACTTTCCCACGCCGAGGCTGATCGACGACCTTATCATGACTAACTTAGCAGACACCTCTACAGTGGTACAACAAGGCCGGGGCTATACCATAAGCTTATCCAACAACAAAGCCCATATTGGTACAGCTTACAAACCGGGATCATGGAATTACGCTCAATGTTATTTTGACACCAGCGGGAACAATGCGATGCGTCATGCCCTGATAAAAGTAAGCGGAAAGCCCACCCAGGAAATCCATTTTGGTGATACCGTGCGGATATTATCAACCGAGTTTACCAACGACAGTTATATTTACATCCAGAGTGATGGAGCGGATCAAGACAATGGTGGGAAGAATCTTTTTTATGATAACATTGAAGGCAGCTATCAAAACGATTCAAGTTCGGTTGAATGGATAGTAGAATGGAGCCCCATCAACACAAATCCAAGTGTATTAGGCCGCTTAGAGACCGGTAATATTGTACGTTTCAGAAGTGCAATAAGAAACAATTGCTATTTACTGGCTGCAGCCGACCAATACCTTGCTGTACAACACCTAACCTACAAATCCGACCAGGCAGTTAAGGGTGGATTTGACTGGGTTTTGGAATAATAGTTAAGGCTATCAATTCTAATATGGCGCGGGTATGCAGCGATGATATGTTTGCTATATACCCGTGCTTTTTTGCAGAATACTTAGATTGTTAGGTGTTCAAGTGAAATGCCCGACAGATAGAAATAAATCAATTATGGTCTGTTAGGGTCCTGGCAAAAACACCGGTATTCGTACCGGGGGGCGTCAACCAGATCTTTTTCAATCCTTTTCCATCTGGCTTCTGTTCCTTTAAGTCGGGTATATAGATTGCATGCCCCTTTTTCACATGGCCTGCCCTCGCAGGTTACCGTCCAGCCATTGCTTACTTTTGTATATTTTACATGGCAATAGTCGTTCTCGTCAAATTCTTTTACAGCCTTTGCTTTATGGTTGTAATAAACGATTCCGATTATCAGTCCGCCTATTAATATTACACCACCAATTACGCCGCCATAAAATACCGGTACAGGTACAACTATGGCATTAAGTGAAATTTGCAGAATAATCATTGCTTTAATTTTTAGGTTATCAATGAATTACCAGGTTCCAGGGCTATTTTAACGGGGTATAAAATCTAATTAAATATAAATAACTTTTGAATAATATTTACAACTATTTTGACGGTAATTTCCTCTTTTGTCTCCGCCAGTTCAGGCGTGGCGCTTAAATTTATATATCCGGGAGTAGTTTAGGCTGGCGGATAACAATAAGCTTTGCGGGGTAACGAGGCATGCCCTCTTGTTTCACAAACACATGCAACAAAAAAAACATCCGCGACAATGCAAAACAAGTCATCCTGTAAATCAATAAGTTAACACCCGAGCGTGCGACAAGCTGCAACAAATGAAACAAAAAATGTGGTGACTCGTCCTAAAAAAAGTTTACAGTTTGGTTTGTTAATACTGAATTGAATTTACACTTTTTAGATTAATACTGAAATAGGTTTACTGT
>OLKV01000274.1_pt1 | contig 54283 bp, 45 predicted proteins | sample 1604391 | NCBI WGS metagenome assembly OLKV01 (sample SAMEA104055711, study PRJEB20765) | soil metagenome | isolation source: soil | reverse complement strand
GTTTTCGAAACTTCGGAAGTCTCATTGATATTTTTCAATTTCCAGTACTAACCTGCCTTGGTGGTATTTCTCTTACTTCAATTGTTCCACCATAGTCAAGCACCGGGCTAACTTTAGCCAGGGCTACTGCGTCTTCTAAACTCGCAGCACGAAGGATGATGCCGGTAACTACCCTCAAATTATCGGTAACAACAGATTCGCTTTTTACCTGTCTGTCTGCTCCTGCAACAACAAAACTTTCGCCGGGAAAAACATAACTAATAACAAAAACATTGTCGGCCTTCCATTTGGCGAGCACGATATCCCATTTGGGGCCAACTGCCTTTGCCTGTTCACTCCCGTAAGTTGTGGGCACCCTTAATAATAACATAAACTCTTTCATTTTGATTGCTTGTTTGACTTGTGAATCAGAACTGTTTGTTTGTGCATGAATATTACTACTCAAAAATGCCAAACAAAGAACTCCGAATAAAAAATTTGATTTCATTTCATGATTTTTGCTGATGTAAAAATCAGCTTTGCAGAAACCAAATCCTTGTAAAAAATCATTGATTTACCAGGCCGGAGGAGCTTTAAAAAAGTCGATAGGTGTTTGTCCTGTGAATAACTTGAAGTCTTTATTAAAATGAGGCTGATCAAAATACCCAGAGGAAATGGCAAGGTCAGTAAAGTTTTGCCCTGGTTGTTTTTGATTGATGACGGATTTCATCCTTATAATAGATGAGAATTGTTTTGGCGATGTTCCGATTACTTTCCTGAAACGTTTTTCAAAGGCATCGTTACTAATGTAAAGTGCATTAGCTAATTCCCTTATTTTTATAATTCCGCTTGCAGATTGGATTTTTTGAACTGCCGCACCAATTAGCTTATCAGGCTTTAAGGTATTTAACTGAGATAGTAAAAATCCCTCAACGATAGCAATTCTTTGAGCATTATTTTGAGCTGCAGCTAATTGTTCTTCAATAGCTGATATTTTCTGTTGTTTAATAAAATTATCGAGCGAAACACTTTCTCCAAAAAAATCGTGGAGCGGCTCCTTAAAAAAAGCCGCTGCTCCGACTTCTTTAAAAACCACTAAAATATTTCCGCTGTCTTTTGAATAGTTGATTAACCGGGCTGATTTTCTCAATCCCGAAACAATGCTTATTGGTAAGCCAATTGATAAATTATCGGTAACATAATTTAACTGCCCCTTATACCTCAATGCCATTACTACCGAAGTACCAGGTAGCACCCTGTTTATCAATTCGTCCTCACTTTCAATAACCAAGTAAGTTTTGACAAACGGCTTCAGCAATTCCGTTGGTGAGTAAGCGTTAACGTTCATTATTCCTGTGGCTTATTATATTACGCTATGGTTTAAGCAAATATAATTGCGTAGCGGATATATTCATGTTTGCACAGCGTAAAATTCTCGGGGATTATATTATTTCATCACCCATGGCAAAGGCTTTGTGTTTTATGAGCGTTCAAAATACTGATATCTGTTATCCTTTCATAGCGATGGGTTTGAAACCCATCGCTATATATACAGTACTAAATTACCAATTTGCTATATTGCAGGTTAATTTTTACAGCTATGTATGATATTTGTTGCATAGGGCACATCACATCCGATAAAATTGTTACTTCAAACGCCGTAAAATACATGGCTGGCGGTACCGCTTTCTATTTCTCATGCGCACTGAGTAATTTAAATACCCGATATCTTTTGGTTACGGCTTTGGCTACCGCAGAAATGCATTATGTAGATGATCTTAAAAATAAAGGTGTCAACGTAAAAGTACAGCCAAGTAAGCATACTGTTTATTTTGAAAATGTTTATGCTGATGACCAGGATCAGCGTACACAAAATGTGTTGCAAACTGCCGATGCTTTTACCATGGATCAGCTAACTGATGTAGATGCTAAAATTTTCCACCTGGGTCCTTTGCTTGCTGATGATATTTCTGTATCGCTGATTAAAACGTTGTCAACAAAGGGGCGTGTGAGCCTTGATGTACAAGGTTATTTACGTAAGGTTGAAAACCAAAAAGTATTAGCTGTTGACTGGCCGCAAAAAAAAGAAGCGCTCCAATATATTGACATTGTAAAGGCTGACGTAGGTGAGTTGCAAGCCCTCACTAGCTGCGATAGCGTTGAAGAAGGCGCTAAACTTTTGGCAGACTGGGGAGTAAAAGAGGTAGTAATAACTAACGGAAGCAAAGGCTCGCTAATTTATAGCGATGATACTTTTTATAGCATCCCAGCCTATAAGCCTAAAATAGTTGCGGATGCCACCGGCTGCGGCGATACTTATATGGCCGGTTATTTATACCAACGACTTAAAGGAGCAAAATTACAACAGTCGGGAGAGTTTGCCGCTGCTATGGCAGGGCTAAAAACAGAAACTTCGGGCCCGTTTTTAGGAACTGAGGCTGAAGTGTTGCAATTTTCGAAGCGGTAGATCTTAAATCTGCAATTTTAGTCTGCGCATTTAAAGTCTTAAAGCAAAGCTAATCACTCCAATCAAGATTACTTCTATATGTTTAATGGGCATTAATCGGTCATTTTTTACTATTTTCGCCGATCAATTTCGTAAATTAAGCAATGGACTATCAATTTAAAGATATAGAGAAAAAGTGGCAACAGTTTTGGGCTGATCATCAAACGTTTAAAGCCGAAGACACCACTACAAAACCTAAGTACTATGTGCTTGATATGTTCCCCTACCCCTCGGGCGCGGGTTTGCATGTTGGCCATCCGCTGGGCTATATCGCTTCTGATATTTTTTCGCGTTATAAGCGTTTAAAAGGCTTTAACGTATTGCACCCTATGGGTTATGATAGCTTTGGCCTACCGGCCGAGCAATATGCCATACAAACCGGGCAACACCCTGCTATTACTACCGAAGCTAATATTGCTACATACCGCCGTCAGCTCGATCAAATCGGATTCTCATTTGATTGGAGTCGCGAAGTGCGCACCAGTTCGCCTGATTATTATAAATGGACACAATGGATCTTTATGCAGCTGTTTAACAGCTGGTACAATAAAGATGCTGATAAAGCCGAAAGCATAGATAAACTGATTAGCCATTTTGAACAAAGCGGATCAGCCGGTATTAACGCTGTTTGTGACGAAGAAGTGCTGAGCTTTAATGCTGATGAATGGAAAGTATTAAGTGATAACGATAAACAAGCCGAATTATTAAAATACCGCATTACCTACCTGCGCGAAAGCACTGTAAACTGGTGCCCCGCTTTAGGTACCGTATTGGCTAATGACGAGGTAAAAGACGGCTTTAGCGAACGCGGCGGCTATCCGGTTGAGCAAAAGAAAATGATGCAATGGAGCATGCGCATCACTGCCTATGCTGACCGCCTTTTAAAAGGTTTGGATACCATTGACTGGCCCGAACCTTTAAAAGAAATGCAAAGGAACTGGATAGGTAAAAGCGTGGGAGCTTTGGTGAAATTTACGGTTGATGCCTCACCTAAATCCTCTCCAAAGGAGAGGACTTCAGAAGAAAGTGGAGCTAACTCCCTCTCCTTTGGAGAGGGCCGGGGTGAGGCAATAGAAGTATTTACCACCCGTGCCGATACTATTTTTGGTACCACCTTTTTGGTAATAGCGCCTGAGCATGAATTAGTAACATCATTAACCACACCCGGACAAAAAGCAGATATCGACGCTTACATTGCACAAGCCAAAAAGAAATCAGAACTGGAACGCATGGCTGACGCTAAAACGGTATCGGGCGCATTTACGGGCAGCTATGCTATAAATCCGTTAAATGGCGAAAAAATACAGGTTTGGATAGCTGATTACGTTCTAGCCGGATATGGCACCGGAGCTGTAATGGCCGTACCATCGGGCGATCAACGTGATTACCTGTTTGCCAAACATTATAACCTGCCGATAATCCCAATCATCGACATACAAAAAATTGATACCGAAGCCGATCCAACTAAAGAAGGTCATTATATAAATTCAGGCTTTATTAACGGCTTAACTTATAAGGAAGCTACATCGGCTGTGATTGCTAAGTTGGAAGAACTGGGTGCGGGTAAAGCAAAAGTAAACTTCAGGATGCGCGATGCCATATTTGGCCGTCAGCGTTACTGGGGCGAACCTGTGCCGGTTTATTTTAAGAATAACCTCCCTCACTTAATAACCGAAGCTGAATTACCTTTGATATTGCCCGAAGTTGATAAATATTTACCTACCGAAAGCGGCGAACCGCCATTGGCCCGTGCCACCGGCTGGAAACACGCTGAAGGAGAATATGAATTAAGCACCATGCCCGGCTGGGCCGGCAGCAGTTGGTACTGGTACCGTTATATGGATGCCGATAATAACACCGAATTTGCATCAGAAAAAGCTATTGAGTATTGGAAAGATGTTGACCTGTACATTGGCGGCAGTGAGCATGCTACCGGGCATTTGCTTTACAGTCGTTTTTGGAACAAGTTTTTGAAAGATATTGGCAAGGTTGATGAAGAGGAACCCTTTAAAAAACTGATTAACCAGGGAATGATACAGGGTCGCAGTAATTTTGTTTACCGGTTGGTAGATGAAATGGGCCGCGCCACAAACACCTTTGTTTCGCACGGGCTAATCAAACAATATAAAACATCACCACTGCATGTTGATGTAAACATTGTAGAGAATGATGTATTAAGCATTGATAAATTTAAAAAGTGGAGAACAGACTATGCTGATGCCGAATTTATTTTAGAAAACGGCAAATACATTTGCGGTGTTGAAGTCGAAAAAATGTCGAAATCAAAATTCAACGTGGTTAACCCGGATGATTTGATTGAGCGTTACGGCGCCGATACATTACGTATGTACGAAATGTTTTTAGGTCCGCTGGAACAAAGCAAACCATGGAATACTAACGGCATCGAAGGCGTATTTAAATTCCTGCGTAAATTTTGGCGCTTGTTTCATAATGACGCATGGGCGTTTAACGTATCAAACGATGAGCCAACCAAAGCCGAATTAAAATCATTACATAAAATTATTCGCAAGGTTGAAGAAGATGTTGAGCGCTTTTCGTTTAATACTTCCGTTTCCAGTTTCATGATAGCGGTGAATGAGCTTACCGACTTAAGGTGCAACAAAAAAGCAATCCTGCAGGACCTGGTGATCATCCTTTCGCCTTATGCACCGCATATTTGTGAGGAATTATGGACATTATTAGGTAACGAAGCCGGTATGCTGTCTTATGCTACCTATCCAAAATTCATTGCTACTTATTTGGTGGAAGATGAATTTGCTTATCCAATTTCTATCAACGGTAAAACCAAAACAAACATTAATATCTCCTTAAGTTTAGAGCCTTCGGCTATCGAGGCTTTTGTGCTGGCCAACGTAGATGTTCAGAAATACCTGGATGGTAAAGCGCCTAAAAAAGTAATAGTTGTAAAAGGCCGTATAGTAAATATTGTACTTTAGTGTCATGGAGACGCAATGAGTTTGCGTCTCCACTGTAACTAATTGATGACAGTTTGCTATTTATGACAAAAAAAAGCATTTAAAGCTGTAACATTTCAAGTACTTTCGCCTCCAATTAGAAAAATTACTCGAAATGAAACGTTTTTATATACTTTTTGCAATATTATGTTTTTTTATAACGGCGGCTAATGCACAGTTTGGCGGCGGCTCAACCACAGTGGGGAAGATCTCCGGTACACTGATTGACTCTGTTAGCAGAAAACCGCTTGATTATGCCTCAGTTGGCTTATACCGAAGCGGCGGAAAAAGCCCCCTCAACGGCGTTATAACAGACCCCAAAGGGAATTTTAAACTGGATGGTATACACCCTGGTACCTACAAAATAATTATTACTTATATCGGCTATCCCAACAAAACTGTTGATCAGATAGTAACTACCGATTCAAAGCCGGATAAAAATCTGGGTAATATCATTGTATCGCCGGGCGCAAAAACGCTAAAAGAAGTTACTGTTACCGGACAAAAGGCCCTTATTGAAAACCATATTGATAAATTGGTTTACAATGTAGAAAAAGATCTTACCGCAGCAGGCGGCAATGCATCAGACGTGTTACAGAAAGTGCCATTGGTTGCAGTAGATATAAATGGTAACGTATCAGTTAGAGGTGATGGTAATGTGCGTGTATTAATTAATGGCAAGCCATCTGGTGCAACCGCAGCCAGCTTATCAGATTTATTGAAAGCTATCCCTGCCGACCAGATCAAATCAATAGAAGTTATTACCAATCCATCTGCCAAATACGATGCAGAAGGCACTGCTGGTATCATTAACATTGTAACCAAGCAAACAAACATGTCGGGTTTAAGTGGTTCAGTAAGTGGTGGTTTTGGGACACGTCAAAATAACGGTAATGCCAACATTAACTACACCAAAAACCGTTTAACTCTTTCGGCCAACTTCGGTGGAAATTTCACCTGGCCGCAAACGTCTATAACGCAATCCAGTCAGGATTTCCATCCGATTGATTCTAATGCTCATACTTCGCAGATAAGCAATGGAACAAGCCGTGTTAAACGATACAGCGTTTTAGGATCATTTACTGCCGGGTATGATTTCAATAAGTATAACAACATAACATCAACCATCAGGATAACCGATGGTACGTTTAATACGAATAGCAATTCATCAACCCAAAAAGTTGATTTTATTAATCCTGGAAACGGTTACAGTTATACTTCAAATACGCTTGGCCACAATTCTTTTGGTGGATTTGACTGGAACGTTGACTATACCCATAAATTTCACAAAGAAGGTGAAGAAATCAGTTTATCAACCCAATGGAGCCATAGTTCAATAGTTACAAACTACTCAACTATGTTTTCTTCGATCTTTGCAGACCAGGGTGATAATATTGACGGTATCAATAATGAATACACTGTACAATTAGATTACACTTTACCCATTAATAAAGTTTTAAAACTGGAAGCAGGTGGTAAAGAGATCATCAGGAGAATAAACAGTACTTCTGACGTATTTTCACCTGATAACACAGGCGCTTTGGTGTATGATCCAATTAATTCTAATTTATATAACTATAACCAAAATGTTAGTGCCGGTTATGGTGTGTTAACCGTTACTTTGCCAAAAAGCTATACCGTTTTGGCGGGCGCTAGACTTGAAAATACAGACATTCATGGCGACCCAGTAAATGCCTCAGAAGTATTATCGCCGTTTAGTCAGGATTATAACACATTTATTCCCAGTTTAACTTTACAAAAAGCGCTTACTTCAACGCAAACACTTAAGTTGAGTTATAGTAAACGTATAACAAGGCCGAGCTTACAATACTTAAACCCTTTTCTTAACCAGAGCAATATATTAGCGCAAAGCGTGGGTAATCCAACTTTAGGTCCGGAGACATCTCAAACCATTGAGTTAAACTATAACACGTTTATTAAATCATCTGTAATCAATTTCTCGGTTTATTATAAACATAACGATGGATTAATTCAGAATGTAACAACAACTATCCCAGTTGTGGAAGATGCTGCCGGAGATATTACAAGCGGCACACTTACCAGGTATTATAATATAGGTGTAAACAATTCATTTGGCGCAAGCTTTTTTGGATCGATAAACCCGATTAAGATTTTAACTATAAGGGGAAGCATTAACGCATTTACGTTTGATCCAACCGTTTATCCGGAGTATAACTTTTTTCAAACTGAAAACACTGTCAGAATATCATACAATGCTTTCTTAAGCGGATCTGTAACACTGAGTAACGGTTTCATTGCCGAAGTATTTGCAGTTGAAAATTCTCCAAGGTACACCATACAGGGAAGTCAGCCAGCATTTAGTATTTTAGGCGCCGGTGTTAGAAAGCAAATTTTAAACAAAAAAGCCTCTATTGGTATCAATACTATTGAGCCATTCAGCAAATACAAAGACTTTAACTCGTCTGTTAACAGCCCTGGTTTAACACAAACCAGCAAATTTGAGTTTCCGTTCCGCTCGGTGGGTTTAACATTTAGCTATAGCTTTGGTAAAGTAAGTTTCAGCAATCCGCAACAACAAAAGAAAGGCCTTAATGATGATCAGAAACAAGGTGATCAAGGCGGTATGGGTGGCCAATAATCCAATCTTAAATTAAGATATACCAGGCAGGAATCAGAAGGGTAATACCTTCGGTTCCTGCTTTTTTTTTGAGGAGAATTTGTCTGCAAGTAGCCGCCAACTATTTTTGACCGCATTGCCTTAATTATTTAGCTTGCTATGGTTAATCTGATAACAATTGATATCTAATTGTTATCAGATTAACCTTGATCCTCCACATCAATCCCAATCTGCTTGAGCAATAACGAAGCATTAAAGGTCTTACATTCGCCATGCTTAATCTTGTAATCGAAAAGCATTTCGCCGTCTTTAACCTTAATATCAAAATAAAAATTGCGCACATAATCAGGATAGGCCGACTCCAACTCGGCAATCTGCAAATCATGCGTGGCTACCATACCTACAGCCTTTTTGCGGGTCAGTTGTACAATAACCGCTTTTGAGCCCAGGTATTTATCAACAGAGTTGGTACCGCGTAGCATTTCATCAATCAAAAAGAAAACTTTCTGATCACTTTCAACGGCTTTCAGCAACATCTGTAAACGATCGAGTTCCGCTTTAAAGGTTGAGGTACTTTCATTTAGGGAGTCTTTAATCCGCATGTAGGTAACAATAGTAATAACCGACACTGTCATACTATTCGCGCATACCGGTGCACCGCTAAGGGCCAGCACTGTATTGATGCCTATGGTGCGTAAAAATGTACTTTTACCAGCCATATTTGAACCTGTTATGATGTCTATTTTGAAAGTATCTTCGAGTTCGTAATCATTTGCAACTCTGTTTTTTACATTGATTAAAGGATGAGCCAATGCTGTAGCTGTTATTGTATACCCCTCGCCATCGGCAATTTGCGGAAAACGCCATTCGGGGTAGTTAATATGTAGCGATGATATACTTACTAACGCTTCAAATTCGGCTATCACATCAAAAGCCGCCTCCAGGCTATGCTGGTTATTACGTTTCCAATGTTCAATAGCTATAATCTGCTTAAGCGACCACAGGAAAAATACATTTAAAACAAACCCCACAATCATAATTAAACCGGCATCAAGCTTATTAATTAATGCCGATAACTCCTTTATTTTTTGCGAGGTGCCGCCTGCTTTAAGTTGGGTTGCCAAATCATTGCATCCGGCTGATTGCCACTGTTCTGCCTCAATAGTTTTAAATACCAGGGAGTAGTTAGCCAGCACATTCCCGATTTTACCGGCTATAAAGCCCGATTTTATCATATAACTGCCTTTGGCAACCAGTATCCCGTTATTCAGGATAGCCAATCCAATGGCGATCAAAATAAATACCGAATAAAAATATCCCGCTATAATGCTACCCAAAAGCAGGAACGGAGCAATCTTAATATACAACGTTAACCACTTTTCACCCGACAATTCCAGCGGTGTGTTGAGGTAAGCAAACAAACTACTTAACTGATCGGCAGCAGTAGCATTGGCAAATAACAGCTTTGCCTGAAAATCAAGTTTCCATTCATCTTTTAAGGATATTTCCTTCACCGCCTGCTGGCGGCGCAAAATAGCTTCTTTCGCCGCGGGAGCTGATAACCATCCGGCCAAAAACTTTCTGCCCAGCGTGGTAGCTGCCCTGTTGACCAGCTGAAACAAAGTATCCTTACCAAAAATATCGAGATCGGCAGTATAAAAATGCTTCTCATTCGCATACTCGACCCCGTTATTATAGATATTTGAGCGACTGGATATGCTGGCAATTTCGTTTTCATTAACCTTTTTTAAAGCAATAAAATAGTTTTTTTGAGCGGTAAAAAAGCTTTGGCGCGATACCAGCCACATAAAACATAGCAACAGGATAACAAACAATATAATAAACAACCCAAAGCCGATAGTTTTTACAGACAGGTAAATGGCAAATACCACCAAAGCAAAAATGCCCAGCCGCATAAATGAGTAAATATTGGTTAGTTTTTCATATTTGCTTATTTGCTCTTGCGCAACGGTTGCTTTTTTACGATAGTTCTCAATAATAGCTGAATCCATTTATTAAAATATTTGAACAAATAAAGCAATTTTAAACGCTTATATTTTAAATAATTTGTTGCTTTGCGTTAATGAAGATCATTTTTTTAACCGTTGGCAAAACTGAAGACGCTTATTTAAAAGAAGGCATTGATAAGTATGTAAAGCGCTTAAAGCACTATACCAAAATAGTGATTGTTGATTTAGATGAACTAAAAAATACCAAAGCCTTAACCCGCGAGCAGCAAAAGGCAAAAGAAGCCGAACTGATCCTCAAAAAAATAACGCCTTTAGACCATGTGATCCTGCTCGATGAAAACGGGATGGAGCTATCATCAGTAAAGTTTGCCGCTTATATTGAAAAAAAAGGGCTTAGCTCCGTCACCAATCTTGTTTTTGTAGTGGGAGGTCCGTATGGCTTTGATGCTTCGGTTTACGCAAGGGCAAACGACAAATTATCCCTGTCAAAAATGACCTTTTCGCACCAAATGGTTCGCTTGTTTTTTATCGAACAATTATACCGCGCTTTTACTATTATAAAAGGTGAGCCATATCATCACGAATAAGTACCTTTGCAATAAGCATAGCAATTATTGCTTCTGTTTTTCCCTAATTAAAATTGCTTTAAACTTTCCCGCTTGACTAATTTTTACAGATGGTCAATATTTTGTAAAAATACAGTCGGGTGGTGTCTATTGGCTATTTTGAAATTTCAAATTCTCTATTTTTGATAAAAAGGGAGTAAATATGCATCAGATAATTACCGAACTATTTTCTGTAAAGTTTATTTTATTTTACATCTTAATTATCTCTACCATTATTGTCCACTACCGGGGCAAGGTTCGTTTTAAATTTTTCAGACAGTTAACAGATCATTCAACCTTCATGGCGCCTATCAATATGCCTATGTATGCTTTTTCGGGTGTGGAAAATAAGCCTTATATCAGTTCAGCATATTTCCCCGAATTGAGCTTGTTAAAAAATAACTGGGAGATTATCCGCGATGAAGCCCTGCAACTGGAACGGGAAGAACTGATTAAAGGCTCGGACAAATATAACGACATGGGCTTTAATTCCTTCTTCAGACGGGGATGGAAACGTTTTTATTTAAAATGGTATGATGATTTTCACCCTTCGGCAAAAAAATATTGCCCGCAAACCATCGAACTGATAAAAGGCATACCCAACGTTAAAGCAGCCATGTTTGCCGTATTGCCCGCTGGTAGCGAGTTGTTAATGCACCGTGATCCTTATGCAGGGTCCCTGCGTTATCACTTAGGGCTGATCACCCCAAATTCCGAAAAATGCCATATCGTAGTCGACGGCCAAAGCTACGCCTGGAAAGATGGTGAGGACGTGATATTTGATGAAACCTATATCCACTACGCCGAAAACAGAACAGACATTGATCGCATCATCTTATTTTGTGATATTGAACGGCCCGTAAAAACCATGTTCGGCCGCACCTGGAACAAATTTTTTGGCTGGTTTATTATGGCCGCTGCCGCATCACCCAATATGGGCGAAGATAAAACCGGCAACATTAACAAGGCTTTTAAATACATTTACTCTATAAGGCTACTGGGCAAACGTATAAAGGCATATAACCGTAATTTGTATTATGCAGTTAAGTATGCGCTGATGCTATTGATTTTATACCTTATCTTCTTTTAACGTTAGTTTAATTCGTAATTAGCTTATAAATATTAAATTTGCTGCATGTCAGCAGGTCACGATCATTCACACCATCATCACCATCATGATCATGCCCCCAAGCTTGATCATTTAAATACCGCTTTTATTATCGGTATTATTTTAAACTCCGCATTTGTAGTTATTGAGGTAGTTGCAGGTTTAGCTACCCATTCTCTTTCGTTATTAACCGATGCAGGCCATAATTTGAGCGATGTTGCCGGGTTGGCCCTTGCCTTGCTTGCCTTTAAGCTAACTAAAGTAAATGCTACCAGCAAATACACCTACGGCTATAAAAGATCAACCATAATTGTATCTTTTTTTAACGCGCTTATATTATTTGTAGCCGTTGGCTTTATCGGTTACGAAGCTATTATACGTTTTATGCACCCCGAAAAAATTGCCGGTGGCACCATGGCGTGGGTAGCGTTTATAGGGATAGGCATTAACGCGTTTACCGCATGGCTTTTTGTAAAAGATAAGGATACAGACCTTAACGTAAAAGGCGCCTATCTGCACATGGCCGTTGATGCCGTTGTATCTTTCGGCGTAGTGATCTCAGGTATTATTATCTATTTCACCAGTTTATATTGGATTGATAGCGCAGTAAGCTTAATTATAGCCGTTGTTATTTTAAGAGGTACATGGAGCTTATTGAAAGACAGCTTGAGGCTGGAAATGGACGGCGTACCCAAAGAAATGGACCTTGAAAAAATTAAGGCAGAGCTATTAAAAGGAAAAGGTGTAATTGATGTACATCACATGCACGTTTGGGCACTCAGCACTACCGAAAATGCACTAACGGCCCATATTGTTATCGACCCGGCTTTCGTTTCAACATTTGATAATATCAAACACGATTTACGTCACCGTTTGGAGCACCTGGATATCAGCCACAGCACCTTTGAACCTGAGTTTTCAGAAGAAGAATGCAAGCATCAGGATTGCTGATAACCGATTAAAGAAAAAACGAGCGTCCGTGCGACGAAGCAATCTCTACGCATGTAGGTCCGTACAAGCAAGTTTAACACTTGTTTATCGGCTCTGTATAGTTTAGAGTTTGCTTCGTACCTCGCAATGACGCTCGGTGAATTATATTATTATTCCGCTTTTTTAGCGGCAGGTTTTTTAGCCTTTGCTTTTGCCTTAGGCTCAGTAACTTCAGCAGCTACAGGTTCTTCAACAACTGCAACTTCTTCTGCAACCGGGGTACCCGGATCTTCTTCGTTAAATAAAGGAAGGTCCTTTAGTAACTGGTACCAGCTAATCACCTTTTTCATATCCGAAGAATAAACTTTTTCTTCATCATGATCAGGCGCTACTTCTCTGAAAAAATCTCTCAGCTTTTTGCCGTCAGCTTTAGCATCCGGAACGTTCGAAGTGCCTTTTATGCGTTCAAAAACGTCCACAAGCTTAATATCATCGTTCTGCCCAAAAATGGTAATCTCGTGCAAGGCCGCTAATTTGGCGGTTGATAAGTTTGCAACCAATTTAGTTTTCTGCGCATCCAGACTCTCTAAAATATAGCCGGTTTTATTTTGTGCCAATGCTCTCCACAATCCCGGTTTGCCTGATACGGCTACAATTCCCTGTAAATTCATTTTTTATATTGTTACGTAATAGTTGATTGGGAGATAGATAAAGAACAATGATATTAAACTAATCTCTAATCTCCAACCGCTGATCACTAATCCTCTATTACTTCTACTCCTAAAATCTTATCACCCTGACGTATCGCATCAACAACATCAACGTTTTCAATCACTTTACCAAATACGGTGTGATTTCTGTCTAAATGTGCAGTATTTGCGCGGCTATGGCAGATAAAGAACTGTGAGCCACCAGTGTTGCGTCCGGCATGAGCCATTGAAAGCACACCACGATCATGATATTGATTTTCGCCGGTTAATTCACAATCAATATGATAACCCGGGCCGCCAGCACCTGTACCGGTTGGATCTCCACCCTGGATCATGAAATTAGGGATAACACGGTGAAATATCACGTTATTATAGAATCCCGAACTTGCCAGTTTCTTAAAGTTGGCAACGGTATTAGGGGCATCCTTATCATAAAATTCGACAGTCATGTCGCCCTTTTCAGTTTTGATAATTGCTTTGCTCATTTCTTTTTTTAAAATAGATGGCAAATGTAATAAAAGGAGGTGAAAGGTGAAAGGGATTAAAAAGTGATTGGAGGTTAGAGATAAGAGGTTAGTTATACATAACTCCAATTGACTAATCTCTAATTCAATAATACAATCAACGTTTATTCGTTACATTTGATAATTAGTATTATATAACATTGAAGAGTGGATATTAAAATGCAAAGAAAACACCTTTTACCTTTAACCTTTCGCCTTTTTCCTTTCCGCGCCAAATACCTTTTGGCTTTCGCCTTTCTCCTTTTTCCTTTCCTCACAAGGGCTGCATCTATATTGATTCCTATGGATGATGAGCAAAAAGATCACCTAAAATCGTATGGCATCGCTTTTTGGACGTTAAAAAACGGCGAAGAAGTTGACTGGCTGCTTAATTATCGTGGTGGCAGCTTTATGATGAACTATGATAAAAAGATTGAAGATGAATGTAAGATTCGTGGCGTTAGTTACGAGGTATTGCCTGATGCCAAGGTAAACGCTATTATTACCGAGGTTAGCGATCCTTCGGTAAATATGGACGTTGTTAAGCTGGAGAAAGCGCCCAAAATGGCCGTTTATTCGCCTAAAAACAAGCTTCCATGGGATGATGCAGTAACCCTGGTTTTAAAATATGCCGAAATTCCTTACGATGTTGTTTATGATGAAGAAGTAATACGGGGCGATTTACCTAAATACGATTGGCTGCACCTGCACCATGAGGACTTTACAGGGCAATACAGCAAGTTTTACGGCGCTTTCAGATACGCGCAATGGTATAATGATGATGTTAAAATTCAGGAAGCCACGGCGCATAAACTGGGCTTTAAAAAAGTATCGCAAATGAAACTGGCCGTGGCCGAAAATATCCGTGATTTTTGCGCCGGGGGCGGATTTCTTTTTGCTATGTGCTCTGGCACCGATACTTTTGATATTGCGCTTGCCGCGGCCAATACGGATATCTGCGGATCAATGTTTGATGGTGATGCTGCCGACGCTGATGCGCAATCGAAATTAGACTTTACCCAGACTTTTGCTTTTCAAAATTTCACACTGGACATGAACCCAATGTCGCACCAGTTTAGCAATATTGATGTAACGGCAACCCGCCAGGTTGATCGCACACAGGATTTTTTTACACTATTTGATTTTTCTGCTAAATGGGATGTTGTACCCAGCATGTTAACCCAAAATCATGATAAGGTAATAAAAGGATTTATGGGGTTAACCACAGCTTTTAACGAAAAGTTCCTGAAACCCGGCGTAACCATAATGGGCGAAATGAAAACCAATAACGAAGCCCGTTACATCCACGGCGAATACGGCAAAGGCCAATGGACCTTTTACGGCGGCCACGACCCGGAAGATTATCAACATATAGTAGGCGATCCGCCAACGGATCTTAAATTGCACCCTAATTCGCCCGGTTACAGGCTTATTTTAAACAATGTATTATTCCCGGCTGCAAGGAAGAAAAAACAGAAAACTTGATTTCAGTGAGCAGTTTTCAGTTGGCAGTTGCCAGTTTAGCAATTTGCAGTTAACATAAATTGTTTTTACATCAATATTCGAACTGCAAACTCAATTATAGAACGACCAGGACACGCCTATTTTAAGCAAACTATCCATTTGCGGGTACCGGTTTACGGTATAAAATCCCGGACTTAACAGTCCCTGGTTAGCGTAATCATACATCACAAAAAAGTTGGTATGCTGCAGGGTGGCTTTAAAAAATACTGTTGCTACAGGGTATGATGAGAAGGTAACATTTGCCCCATTGTAAAACTGCCCCAACCCTACTGCGTACGATGGCGCTACATATTGGGAATTATAACGTACATCAATACCAATATTTGAGTACAATACATTAAACAAGAACATCTTGTAATACAAGCTGGTATAACTATAAAATTCCGGGGTACGCAAGGTTGACTGATAGTCGGTTTTCTGATAAACCAGGAATTCATCAAAATGCCATCTGCGCCACGCAAAACTTTTACCCAAACTCACTTTCAACAAGTTAATATCCGATCCCAGTTGTGTGGGCGTGGCATCAATACCGCCGGGCTGCGCTAAAAAGTACAGATAATCAGTTATCAGGTAGTATTGTACTTTTAAATCAAGCTTCAACGCATCATTGATATAATTAAATGAAAGGCTGTTGGTTTTCTGATTGCTAAAGTGGTTACTAAAAATATAATGATCAGAGTTCCAACTGGTATACACCAACGGCGGCGAACTGCTTTGCGAATACCCTTCAAATATAATCCTTCCTGTTTTTTTGCCGCCTGCAAGCAACAGTTTAGCATCATATAAAAAATCACCTGCATCCCTTCCTACTGTAATCTGCTGAAAATCTCCCTCCAACCCTATCTTATTGCTAAAGCGATAACTAAACCTGGCCTTAAGGGTAATATCCTGAAAAGATGCATTCTGAACCCTTAATGGTTGCTGTACTTTATTACCGTATTGGTTTAAAACCGTATCGCTGACAAACTGCGTATAACGATAATAATCCTGCGTAAGCCCAAGATCCAGCTTTACTTCATTTTTTACTGATTTGCTGCGAAGGTAAAAACTATAGGAAAAATCATTTTGCAAATGCTGCACCGTTAACGAGTCCCTTGCGTAATTTGAGCTGTAATAATAATCAGGAAATACGTTGTAATTATCCTGATCGTTCTGGATAAAATTGTACTTACGGGTATTATAGTTTAATGTGTACGCTACACGTTGGGTGGGCAGAATGTTTGTGGTTCCTGTTTTCCCTTTGGCGCTGTCAATTTTACCGATATAATAAAACTGTTTTAAATAAATGCCGCTTTGTTTCCAACTTTCATAAGTGCCGGCTAAACGCACTGGCTCTGTTGTTTTATCGATTGAACCTGTTTTAAAAATAGAATCATTTAATATTGAACCGGTTTCGGGCGCCTTTAAATTGTTATACAACAGGTTGCCAAGCAAGTTATATCGCTTGTTTTTTGATTCGTACCACGCAAAACCGGCAACATTTACATCGCTTACATTCTGACCCAGTATTTGTTTACTGTAAAACCCTTCGGAGCCTATAAAATTTGCGTTAAAACCAATATTAAGCTGATGGTTAATATTTTGAGTATGCGTTACTTTAAATACCTGCTCTTTTACCCCTCCGGTAATCAGGTACAAATCAGTGTACGGAACACGGGCTCTGTAATAGTTAATATCCTGCGGATTTAACATATAGGCATCAAGCGTATGCAGGCCCGCATCAAAACCAATAGTTCGCGAGGGTTCAAACAAAAGGCTCCGCTCATCGGTACCCAAATTACCCAGGCTTATTTTAGGGCTTCGTGGCTGCAAAAGCGGGCTGTAATTTTCAAAATTCACCATCCCCGTATCCAGCGGAAGCAACTGCGTGCTATCCTTCATCAGGCGCTCATTGGTAACCCGTATAAATTTCGCGCTAAAAATAGTCGTATCCTTCTTTTTATCAAGATGTTTCCGCAAAGAATCCATCTCCTGATCGGCAGTATAGGTTTTCTTTGTAGTAGTATCGCGCGTATTTAAACGCTGATTTCCCTGTCCGGGATAGCCCCCATTATTACCATTAGGATAATTGGGATTTGTTGGCGATTGCGCAAAGGCTGCCTGTGCAAAAACAACAGTCAGCAGTAGTATAATATATTTTATCTTTTCGGGCATTAAAAACCAGCTATCAATTTTTTAAGTATCAGTGTCATTTTGGGTTCCGCTTCGTACGCTATCGCCAGTATTTCTTCGAGCGAAACCGGGTTTAAAAACTCACCAAAACCTTCGTCAGTTAGTACGGATATAGCAAATACAGGTAAATCCATGTGCCGGGCAACAATCACTTCAGGCACTGTGCTCATTCCAACGGCGTCGCCTCCAATTATCCGCAAATATCGGTATTCGGCTTTTGTTTCAAGGTTGGGGCCGGTAACAGCAACATAAACTCCTTTATGGCATGTAATATTGTTTGCCTTTGCAATATCTAATGCATTATCAATTAAACTGCGTTTATAGGCTTCGCTCATATCAGGGAAACGCGGCCCAAGCTCAGTTTCGTTTCTGCCGATCAAAGGATTGGCAGGTTGTAAATTAATATGGTCTTCAATTACCATCAGATCGCCTTTTTTAAAATCCGGGTTTAGTGATCCACTGGCGTTTGATACAAAAAGTGTTTTTATACCCAGCATCTTCAACACCCTAACCGGAAAGGTGATCTGCTGCATATTATAACCTTCGTAATAATGCAGCCTGCCTTGCATGGCAACCACATTTTTACCGGCAAGGCGGCCAAATATCAATTTACCCGAATGAAACTCGAGGGTTGATATTGGAAAATCAGGAATATTAGAATACATCAGCTGCTTTTCAACTTCAATTTCGTTTACTAAACCGCCAAGGCCGGTGCCAAGAATTATACCCACTTCGGGTACAAAATCCCCTATGCGGCTTTTAATATATGCTGTTGTTTTCTGTATGCTCTCTAACATAATCAATAATTAACTGATCAAACTTACTACCATCGCCATTTAAAAACTCAACCCTTATCGGTATCACAAAAACAGGCAGTTCTGTACCAGCGCTAAACGCTGGCTGCGCCAAACGCTGCGCATCTTTTTCTGTTGTGACGATTATTTTTTTGTGCGATTCACAAGCCGAATACTCATCGGCAAGTTTAGCGATATTTTTTAAGGTAAACGGATGGTGATCGGGATATTTGTGATGAATAATATGTGGGGTTAAGCTACCTAAATGTTTCAACAACGGATTGGCGTTGGCAATGCCCGTTAATAAAAATATGGTGGTGTCCTTATCAATAGCAACATTGGCAACGTTGCCTTTTAAATCTTCCAGTTGCTGGTAGGCAATTGAGGTGAAAAACAAACTTTGATATGGCAATGGTCTAACTTTATCGAATAACTTAACCTTTTCGCCGCCGGTAAGCTGAATAGGGCATTTGCTTATAATGATGATCTGCGCCCGCCATCTGCCGCTAAAAGGTTCGCGCAGGTTGCCCGCTGGCAATAACAGATGCGGCTCGTTTATCCTGTTATAATCAAACAATAAAATACTCAGGCCCGGCTCGGCTGCGCGGTGTTGGTAGGCATCATCCATTAACACAAGGTCATGATCGGGCAAAAGCCTGCCTATACCTTCTACCCTTTTCTCACAAACAGCAACAGTAATATCCGGAAATTTTTGTTTGAATTGGGCTGGTTCATCTCCTATTTGCGAAGCAAGCGGCATTTCCGAAACCAAATAACCTTTTGTTTCGCGGCCATAACCCCGGCTTAATGTTGCCAACTTATAATCAGCTTTCAGTAAGCGGATAAGGTATTCTGTCATAGGGCTTTTACCTGCACCACCAACGTCAAGGTTGCCTACAGATATAACTGGCTTTTTAAATTGATAGCTTTTAAACACACCAGCATCATAACACCAGTTACGAACAATAACCACCAGTCCATAAAGCAACGAAAAAGGTAATAAAAGCCAGCGCAGGTATTTCATATTTGGCTGTAAAGATAGGAAAACGCTGGTTTATTGGTTTAGTTCAATTGGTTCAATTGTTCATTAGTGGATGAACTTTAAATATCGAAATTTAGGAACTAACAAATTACTGGAATATTCATTCTCTATATCAACTGAACTCCTGGGATAAACTGAAAGTGTTTTTTATTATAAGTATAAAGAGGCAAATGATAATATAAAGCCGTTGCCGCTATTAAGGTATCAGCAATGCCTGGTCGGTGGCTTAGTGTAAACGATTTAAAAAGATCAATGAAAATATCGGTTATTTCTGCGTTAATTGATATGACTGTGTATTTGTTTAATTGCTTCTCGATTCGTTCAAAATCTGCCTTGTCTTTTGCACCGACCATAAACTCGGCTGCAGTTATACTACTTATATAAAAAACGTTAGATTTTAAAAGTTGAATTTCTTGCTTTACTGAATTATTCCCCCGGTAAAGCTCGATTAGAATATTCGTATCAAAAATTACCATTTAGCAGGCCAAGCTTTAGAGCGAATTTCTTCAATTGATGGAAAATCAGGTGCCGCGCCAAAGCTTTCAAATAGTTCATTTACTAAAACCACTTTACCCGAAGGTGGGGCATGTTGAGAAATAGGATCAGAATTATCTAATTCTATCATAATCACCTCTACCTTTTTGCCATAAAATTGTTCCGGCATTTCAATGCTATGATTCTTTTTATCGGGGACTAAAACTTGTTTGTAAACCATAAAATTGCGTTGATACACTAAACAAATATAACTTTAGTTTTGTGTTGATCCAAAATCAAAATCAGTATTTCCTATTTCATCAACTCTCTACTTTATTATCTCCGTTACCGGCAAAAGCTTTTCATCAATCTTTCCGTCGATAACTGAAACGTACCAGGTGCTGTTTTTTTCGTCCATGGAAACTGACTTTACATATTGTTCATTTTGAAATACTATCCCGGCCTTATCATCAATGGCATAGCCCGGTGATAATTTCCCATTTAAAATATTATCAAAATAAAGTGGCTTACGCATAGGTTCGCTATGATAATGCGGGCAATGGCTGGTTTGAATAAAGCCAAGGCATTTTACTATTGACAAATCCTTCGGCCTTGAATCAGTTGTACCACCCTGAAACCAGCATAACGAACCTGCACTGCCGCCACTTAGTATAATACCTTTGTTGTAAGCTTTTCTTAACACGGTATCAATACCTTGTGCTTTCCAAATTGCCATCATATTTAAAGTATTACCACCGCCCACAACAATGGCATCCATGCTTAACAAGTTATCTTCAAAAGTTTTAGGGTCGGTATATGAAGCCACAAATGATTTTTGCACGTAGGCTCGCATCGGCAAATCTTCGCAAGCGGTATACCATGCAAGTATGATGCTGGCATTATCGCCGGTTGCAGTTGGCAAAAAGCAAATTTTGGGGTTATCTTTTTTAGTTAAAGCTATCACATAGCTCATAAACTGCTTGGTAAAATTACCCCCATAAGCAAAAATGGTACGTGTAGGAGTATTTTGAGTGGTTGTTTGCCCCATGCCTGCAAAACAAGCAGCCATTAGTAAAATAATAATACAGCACTTTTTCATCGCGGAATCCGGTATAATCTTCAGTTCAAAATTGGTTATAAGCGCATCAAATACCTGGCGGTTTTTAATGCAAGGCTGCAAATATATAAAAACACTTCATTTTTTTTGTATTAGTCATTGTGTCATTGATGATTACTCATTTCATTGGTCATTAATTTCGTTGCTGTTTTTTTTCCTTAACAGATAACTTCTATCTCAGCTTTCGAACCCCACGGCTTTGCTGACTTCGGACTATGAACTTCAGACTAAAGACTTCCCAACGTCCCTTTCATTCTTTCAAAATTTTTGTAACATTTGTCGGCGGTTAACATCTAAATAATAAAATCAAAAAAACTACAGCAAGCCTGGCTAAACAGCAAATCATTATGTTCTTATACTGCTTGCAACTTTTATAAAATCCATTCAAAAAAATCATGAAAAGAATATTAATAGCACTCACTTCGGTAATAGTACTCGCTTCTGCCTGCAACCAAAATCCACCGCAGCAAAACAATGTAACTGTCGAAAGTAATAATGCTCCCGCCGGTTTTGATGTGAATAAACTGGCGCAACTGGTTAAAACCAGCACCGATCCACAAACGCTTGAAAAAGCCATTAACGATCCTAACAACCATATCAACAATCTCGACCTGGATAAAGACGGTAACATTGACTACCTTAAGGTTGAAGAACCCGAGCAAAACAAACTGAACGTTGTTGATGATGTAAGTGATGATGACTCGGTAACGGTAGCCCGTATTAAGGTTGACCCATCTGCTAACAATACTGCTGATCTAAGTATCCGCGGTAACCCCGACTATGTAGGCTATAACAACTATTATCATTCGTCATTTTCGTTTACAGACTTTTTACTGCTAAGCTACATGATGCGTCCGCACGCTTATTACATGCCGATGTATCATTATGGGTATTATCCATCCTATTATTCAAGGGTACGTACAGTTACTACTTTTAGGCCTACTACTTCTTCTAACATGTCATCAAGAAGTTTTCATGGCAGTGTTAGTAACCCGGGCAGGTCGCAAAGGTCATTCAGCACACGCAATTCGCAAACTGTTCGCAGCGGCGGTTTTGGGCATAGCAGTTCGTCAAGCCACAGCAGTAGCAGCAGCAGCAGTAGGTCATCGGGCTTTGGACATAGCCGCGGAGGGTTTGGACGGAGAAGATAGTAACACCAATTTTTACAAATATTAAAAATACGAATTTCAAGAATCCGTTATCGGGCAACTGCGAATTCAATTTAATTAAAGCAAATTTTAACTCTTAACATCTAATTTTAATTCAATGAGCATATTTGACAGATTATTCCGCATAAGCAAGGCAGAAGCTAATGCCGCAGTTGATCATTTAGAAGACCCGGCAAAAATGGCCGCACAAATTCTTCGCGAACTGAGAGAAAACTACCAGCAGGCTATACAGGGCGAAGCCGAAATTAAGGCACTTGCCCTGCAACATCGCGCCAGCGAATTACAATACCGCAACAGCGCCGCAGACTGGGAGAAAAAAACCAATGATTTGCTGGATCGTATTGAAAGCAAACAGCTTGACGAGGCCAAGGGTAATGAGCTGGCTGCCAAAGCCGCCGAAGCACATCAGGCCGCCGAAACCGAGGCCGATCAATTTGCTAAAATGGCCGAGAAAGAGGAAAGTGCCGTATCCGTAATGGACCTTAAAATAAAACAGATTAAGGACCAGATTACCGAAACAGAAAGCCGCGCGCAGTTGATAAACTCACGTGCCAAAACTGCCGAGGTTTCTGAAAAAATCAATAAAACGCTTTCGAGTGTTGATACTGATGGACTGATGGCTACCCTTAATCGCATGGACGAAAAAGCATCGGCTCAGGAATTTCGCGCTGCTGCCTATGCGCAGATTGAAGATTCGACCCTATCAACCGAGCAAGAGATTAATAAAGTTTTGGGCACAGGCTCTACTTCAAACGCCCTTGAAGCTATTAAGGCTAAGAGGACTAAATTGTTGAACTAAATAATCAAGCAAAAAAGGGGTGTCACACTGAGGCACTCGAAGTGTGAGCGCAGAGGCCTTTGCCCGCATGCTTCGAGTGCCTCAGCATGACATCCGTATTTTGTGCATTAACATTAACATACCATGTTTTTAACTACCGATAACAAAAAAACTTTTAAAGCGATCATTCTTTTAAACGAGATGATTAATGGCACCCATAAATTTCAAACCGTTGCCAATGGCGATGACAGTGTGCTGGAGCCTTTGTTTATTGAGCTGATGGCCAAAGGATATGTACAAACCTCGGGCATCAACTACCAGATTACCCCCACCGGGCAACAGATATTTGATACTTTTATGAAACGCTATACCGAATACCTGAAGGTATATGACGTTTTCTCTTTTGTTGACCTTGAAAAAGGTGAATTTGCTTTTTCCCGTTTTTATGACTTTGAAAGTGATGCAGCCTGGGATGATTTTACAAACGACGAACGTTTTGATGACCTGCGCATCGCGGTAGCAATTTTCAAAAAGATTGACCCCGCCGAAATCGTTTTCATGTCGTTTATTAACGAAGATAGGTTTGATACTACCTCAAACGGCTGGCAGATGGACCTTGTATCGGACAACGAGTGGAAAGAGATTGAAGAGATTTGCAAAACAGCCATTAAGCCCGAAGAGGTTGGTGAAGATGCCATGGTTGATATGATTAATCAGGGATCGGCACTGATGATGAAGCTGATGGATGAAGAAAAACAACAAGAGCAAAACAACAATAATTATAACAGTGGCGAAACCATTGTTGAGGAAGAAACCATGGAATATTATGAGCCTTATTACGACCCATACTATGTTTCGCCAATTTGGTTAATGCCTTTATTTTTGTGGTAGAATATTTTGTCTGAATCAGAATTTACAGAATTTTAAAATTTTCAGAATACTAAGTTCAATTCTGTTTATTCTTAAATTCTGTAAATTCTGATTCAGACAATTTTACTGCATACTGCCAACTTAAAACTGCCAACTGCTGTTATTCGCTTCTCAAAGCCTTTATAGGATTGGCTATAGCCGCTTTAATAGATTGAAAGCTCACTGTAAATAAAGCGATCACAATAGCCACTGCTCCGGCCAAAGCAAATACATACCAGCCGATGGTTATGCGATAAGTAAAATCTTCCAGCCATTTGCTCATGGCCCACCAAGCTATTGGCGAAGCAATTAAAATGGCTATGACTACCAGTTTCACAAAATCAAACGATAGCAGTTTGGTAATGCTTTGAACACTTGCACCCAATACCTTGCGGATGCCAATCTCCCTGCTGCGCTGTTCGGCCATGAAGGCCGCCAGGGCAAACAAACCTAAACACGCAATAATAATAGCGAGCACGGCAAAACTGGTAAAGATCCTGCCCATGCGTTGTACATCATCATACATTTTGTTAAAGCGATCATCCAAAAAAGTATAACGGATAGGCTGTGATGGCGACAGATCTTTCCAGGTTGATGAAATCTGAGCCATGGTATTTTGAATATTACCACCACCTATCTTTACTGAAATTATTGACGGACTAACGCCTTTAAACATAGCCAATGCGCCAATTGGTTGCCTTAACGATTCAAAATTAAAATCTTTTACTACCCCAATAATCCTCATTACATCGCCTCCATGGGTAATTGCTTTACCTACGGGGTCTTTCAGGTTAAGCTTTTTAACCATGGTTTCGTTAACGATGACCCCACCATTATTACCATCGGGCGAAAAATTCACCCCTTGTAATAGTTTTAAGCCAAATGTTTTAAGGTAGTCTTCATCAATTATCCAAAATTGAGAATCCACCCCGCTTTCAACCTTTGATTTACCTTCATTCCAAAGGGTATTACCGTTGCGCTTGGTACCCTCCACCGGTAAGTAATCGCCTACCGAAACACTTTTTACTGATGATAATTTTAAAAGATCCTGCTTAAGGTTTTTAACACCATTCTCACCAAGCGTATTGGTACCCTGCAACACAACAACCTGGTCTTTATCATAACCAAGGTTTTTGTTAAGGATAAACTTCATCTGATTATAAATAATAAAGGTACAAATGATAAGTATAATAGAAGCCGTAAACTGGAATACCACCAGGCCATTACGAAGGGTTGAGCTTTTGCTGCCGTTGCTTATTGAACCTTTAAGTACACTCGCGGGTTTAAAAGATGAAAGATAAAATGCCGGGTAGATGCCTGCCACTATACCTACAATAAATGCCGCGGCCAGTATAACCGGAATAAACCAAAGGGCCAGCCAGGGTATGGTTAATGTTTTTGAAGCCAACACATTAAAATATGGCAATAACAACCAGGCCATCAGTATGCCAATTATAAATGAAATAACACTGTAGAGCAGCGACTCGGTAAGGAATTGATTGATCAATCCTCCACGGGTTGAGCCAACAACTTTTCTTAACCCAACTTCCTTGGCACGATTAGCTGATTTAGCTGTAGAAAGGTTAATAAAATTGATGCAGGCGATGGTTAAAATAAACAAGGCCACAGCCCCAAAAAGCCAGATAAAACGGATATCGCCATGCTGAAATTCATCCTGCACATCATAAGTTAAATGAACATCGCTGATTGGCTGTAACTTAAATGATAATTGTTGCAATAATTTTGCAGCATCTTTAAAACTGATACTAAGCAATGCAGGTAAAAAATAGTTTTTTTCTATGTCGGTTGTTATTTTTTTATTCAGTTGTTCAATATTTACTCCTGGTTTCAGCAACACATAGTCGGGGTAATTACTCGCATTCCAATTGGTTTGCTCGCCTTTGTAAAACTCAACACCATTCAGCGTAAGCAAAAAATCATATTGCAGGTGCGATGTTTTAGGAAAATTCTCCATTACACCACCAATTTTATACGGCTTGGTTTGATCATTATTAAGGAACATTACTTTACCAACCGGATTTTGACCTGGAAAATACTTATCCGCTTTACGTTTTGATATCACCATTGTATTGGGTTCAGAAAGCGCGTGTTTCCTATCTCCATAAATCATTGGCAACTTTAAAATATCCAATAACGATGCGTCTGCATAAGTAAATCCTTCTTCATGCGTATTCTCCACCTGGTCGGCACGCCTCAGCTCGTTGTTTCCGGCTCCGGGGAAAAGGGAATTGGGCATTAAACGCGCAGATTTTTCTATCTCCGGGAAGTCGGCCTTTAAAGCATTGGAAATTGGTGCAGGGTAATCATCACCCTTTTCAACTTTTCCATCGTGTGTATAATACTCAACTAACCTGTAAATACGATTGGTATCCGGGTACGATTGATCATAGCTCATCTCATCCTTAATATAAAGCCCGATCAATATACAGGCGGCAATACTTAAGGCAAAACCACCTATTTTAATGGCTGCATACATCCGTTGTTTGCGCAATTGCCTTACCGCAATTTTTAAATAGTTTTTTATCATGATGTTTGGTTCATTAGTTCAATTGTTCATTAGTCTGAATCAGAATTTACAGAATTTTAGGATTTTCAGAATGCAATATTTTTATTCTGTAAATTTTTGAATTCTGTAAATTCTGATTCAGACACTCTACTATTCCGCCTTCAAACTCTTCACCGGGTTCATTAAAGCTGCTTTTATGGCTTGCGAGCTTATGGTAACCAGCGTTATAATAATTGCTGCTACGGCCGAAATAATAAACACACCCGGACCTATGGTGATGTGATAATCATATTTTTGCAGCCATTTTTGTAAAAAGTAAAATGCTATGGGCGATGCGATTACGCAACTGATAAACACCAGTGCTATAAAATCTTTTGATAACAATACCCATACCTGGCCAACGCTTGCACCTAACACTTTTCTGATACCGATTTCTTTGGTGCGCTGCTCTGCTACAAAAGCTGCTAATCCGAACAGGCCCAGGCATGATATAAATATAGCCAGTCCCGCAAAAACTCCTGCAAGTTTACCTACCAGTACTTCTTCGCTAAACTTTTGGTTATATTGATCATCAACAAACCGGTAATCATAAGGATAGGCTGGATTGTATTTGTTAAAGATTGAACTAAGTTTTTCGACCGCAGCGTGTGTGTTTACATTTGGTGACAACTGGTATATTAAATTGAAATTGGCAACGTTAGCGCTGAAGGTAAACATCGTTGGATCTGCATCTTTATAGGGCGAGTCCATCAGCGCATTTTTAACCACACCGATGATGCGGTATGGCTGTTTGTTCCACGTGATGATCTGGTTTACAGGATTTATAAGGCGGAGCCTTTTAATAGCCGCTTCGTTAAATATTACATTGCTGGTATCGGCGCTTGAGCCCGGTATAAAATCCCTACCCGATTGTATCTGCATCCCTAAGGTTTTAAAGTAATTATCCGATACCGTTATGTCACCCATCTCTACCGTTTCACCCGGCCGTTTACCCGGAAATTTATCCAGATCCGTATGTGACCAAACCGCGGTTGCCGGGCTGGTTGATGTTGAAACCGCTGTTACTACCCCGCTTTGCAAAAGATCGTTTTTAAGCGCATCGTAATTACTGGAAAGATCCGAATTTACCCTCGTGGTTATTAAACGATTAATCCGGAAACCTATCGGCCTGTTTTTGGCGTATTGAATTTGCCTGTATATAATAACAGTGCTGATTATTAAAGCTATAGAGCAGCTAAACTGCGTAACCACCAGTATTTTTCGCCACATTGAAGCCGATTTACCCACCTGTATGGTGCCTTTTAAAACCTTAACCGGATTAAATGACGATAAGTAAAACGCGGGCCTGCTTCCGGCCAGCAAAGCTGTAAAAAACACACAAGCCAAAGCAACCATCCAAAATACCGGGCTTGTAAACGGAATAGTAATTATTGTACCTGTTAACGAATTGAACGCAGGCAATGATAACTGTACAAATAATACAGAAAATAAAAATGAGATAAATGTAACCACTGACGACTCTACCAGAAACTGAAAAATTAAATCCCGGCGCTGCGAGCCGATTGCTTTTCGTACCCCTACTTCCCTGGCTCGTTTCTCAGAGCGGGCGGTTGACAGGTTAATAAAATTGATGCACGCAATAAGCAAAACAAGCGCCCCAATAAGCGTAAAAATGCGGATATAGTCGATAAAGCCACTGTCAGCTTTTCCATTTTTAAAATCGCTGTACAGGTGCCATTTAAGCATGGGGTACAAAATAACGTTCGAGTTTATTGCATTAGTGTTATTAGTTTCGCTCTTTTCTATGTCGCGTATTTTGGCTGATACGGCCGCAAACGAAACGCCTGGTTTTAATTCAGCGTAAATAGAAAAGGCGTTGTAACTAAAGCCACTGGTGCGCGCCCGCTTTACATAACCTTGTGTTGCCTCATAGTAGCTAAAAGGTATAACATATTGAAACTCGAAGCTTGAGTTAGCAGGAACATCTTTAATAACAGCGGTAACTTTTAAATTATCATGATTATCAACCCTTACCAGCTTATTAATAACATTGGTGCTTCCGAACAAGGCCTTCGCGGTTGATTCGGTAAGTACAATTGAAAAAGGATCTTTTAATGCTTCATTGACATTTCCATGTATAAAAGGATAGCGGAACATCTTTAAAAAGTCGCCGCCAGCCTGTACCCCGTACGGATAGAGTTTTTTATTGCCCACCATAAGGCCATGCGCAGCCCAGCCATCCGTTTCGGCAACGTGGGCAAATTCAGGAATGTTGTTGCGTAGTGCATCTGCCAGTTTTAACGATGTTGAGCTAAAGGTAAGCGTATCGCCATTACTGTTAAAATTGCGCATTACCTGGTACAACTGCCCGTTACCCGGCAAAAACTTATCGTAAGCGTATTGGTAATTTACCCACAACCCAATTAATAAAGCAACAGCCATCCCAACAGCCAAACCTGTAATATTAAGCGCACTGTAAACCTTATTGTTTAAAATATTACGCCACGCTATTTTTAAATAATTCTTTATCATGGTTTCAATTATTAATTGGTTCATCTGTCTGAATCAGAATTTACAGAATTTTAGGATTTCCAGAATATATCGTTTTAATTCTGCTAATTTTAAAATTCTGTAAATTCCGATTCAGACAATTTTAACCGGCAACTGCCTCTCTTTACTCCGTCTTCAAACTCTTCACCGGATTCATTAATGCCGCTCTTATCGCCTGGAAACTTACGGTAAACAATGCTATAAAAACTGCTATCAGTCCCGCCAATGCAAACATCCACCAGCTTAGTGGTATGCGGTAGGCAAAGGCTTGCAGCCATTTACTCATGCCATACCAGGCTATAGGCGTTGCTATTATAAATGATATAATAACCAGCTTTAAAAAGTCTTTCGACAACAGTTGTACAATTCCGGTTACACTTGCGCCTAATACTTTGCGGATACCTATCTCCTTATTGCGTTGCTCGGCGCTAAATGCGGCCAAACCAAATAAACCAAGGCACGAAATTAGAATAGCCACCAGCGTAAATGTGTTAATGATCTGCGACAGCACAATTTCGGTTTCATACTGCTTTTGCACCTCGCTATCCATAAACGAGTATTCAAACGGTACTGCGGGCAAATCTTTTTGCCATACGGTTTGCATTTGGCTTAACAGTGTTTTATAATCCTTGCTGCTTACAGAAACGGTTATGCTCGAAAGATCGCCTGCATTGTTATCATACTCCAGCATAAATGGCTTTACATCGCTTTTTAATGAGTTGTAGTTAAAATCTTTCATCACCCCAATAACAGTAACAAACGATGGAACTGGCGCATTATACTGCGTATATAATTTTGCACCTTGTGCAGTTTGTTCATTTAAATTAAGTCGCTTTGCCAAACTTTGATTAATCAATACTTTATTTGAATCGCCCGGCATAAAGTCGCGGCCGCTGATAAGTTTAATGCCATTAGTCTTTACAAAAAACTGGTCACTGACAATATTTTTGGCATCAATAGCTGTTGACATGTTGCCTCCGGCAGGATAAACACCATGATCGTGCATTACAAACTGAGTAAGGTAATTGTCAGAACTGCTAACACTTTTAACATCGGATAGCTGGCGGAGGTCATTTGCCAGCGCTGGCATTCGCTTTTGCGCGTCATCGGTATAAAAATTAAAAATAACCTTCTGATCTTTATCAAAACCGAGGTCTTTATTTTTTATAAAATTTAATTGGCTGTAAATAATAATGATACCGGTTATCATTACAATAGATAGCACAAATTGAAAAACCACCAGCGATTTGCGGATTCCCGCTGCCGATACATGGCTGTTGAAATTACCCTTAATAACCTTTATGGCCTCAAAACCAGAAAGGTAAAATGCAGGATAACTGCCTGCAACAAGCCCGGTAATTAAAATAAGGCTAACCATCATTAACCATAGTCTGTAATCACTAAAAAATGTTAAACGGATGGCAGTATGGGTTATATCATTTAAATAGGGCAGCAATAGCCATAAAAAGGGCAAAGCTATAATCACACCAATAAACGAGAGTAAAAACGACTCGCCCAAAAACTGTTTGATCAGGTCATACTTCCCGGCGCCAATTACTTTTCGCACGCCCACTTCCTTAGCCCGTTTTGAGGCCCGGGCGGTTGAAAGATTCATAAAGTTGATACAGGCTATAACCTGTATAAGTACGGCTATCAATATAAGAATTAACAGAAACGAAGGACTCGCCGTTTTACTGGGTTCAACATCATAACCCGTAGTAGTATGTATGGAAGTAATAGGTTGCAGGTGCAATGATTTTTGCATGCCCAATTGCTTCATTTTATCAGCCGCATATTTATTTAAAAAAGCAGGTAGCTTTTTTTCCAAGGCTTTGGCATCAGCATTGGGGCGCAGTCTTACGTAGGTAAACAAAAAATTATTGCCGGCCCATTCGCTATCATTGGCAATTTGGGTACCAGTGCTACTGCTTTTCATGGTGATAAACATATTGCCATGCAGGTGCGATTTACCCAGACTTTCGTCAATCACGCCGGTTACCTTAAAGTCGTGCTTACCGTAAGCATCGTTAATGTTTATCATTTTGCCTACCGCGCTTTCGCTGCCAAAAAGTTTCTCGGCAGTGGGTTTCAGCAACACAACTGAGTAAGGTTCGTTCAACGCGCCTTTTGCGTGCCCTTCAACAAAATTGTAGTTAAAAATATCGAAAAAAGTAGAATCAACTAAAAAAGCTGTGTTTTCATAAAACGATTGCTCCTTGTAGCGCAACAAATGTTCTTTAGCACCCAGTATATCCATCTCTACCACTCGCGCAAAGTTTTGCACCTCGGGGAAATTACTTTTTAAGGCTGGTGCAATGGGTGGCGATGAGGAAGCGCTGTGGTGCTTATCTCCGGTTAATACCAAGTCCGTATTAACGCGGTAAATTTCACTTACATTTTTATGCTGTTTATCATAGCTGTACTGATCCTGCACATATAACAGGATATATAAACAACAAAGCGTGCCTACTGCCAGGCCAAAAATATTGATAAAGCTGAAGGTTTTATTTTTCAACAGAAACCTAAACGCGGTTTTAAGATAACTTTTTAACATAATTAAAGCATTAACAGTGTTTTATACGCTGATGGGGTATTTATTACTTTGATGACCAAGAAAATGCCAAATAACTAACTATTTGATTTTTAAATAATTAAATCAATATTACAAATATTTCCTGTTCGTTTTTGATACACTCCATGTTCGGTTATGGATGGCTTTTGGCGGCATTATCGGCGTATTAATATCGTCCGCATAATCAACTTCTCCAATAGATTTATAACTTAGTTAATTCAAATATAATAATAATGAAATATCAGTTATTGGCTCTTATTTTATTCATTGCATCTGCTTGTTTGGGGCAAACGGACACAAAGCTCACCGCTAAATTGCAGGAGGCCGTAAAAGGGTTTAACGGGCAGGTAGGCATTTACGTACACAATCTTAAAACAGATAAAACGGTGGCTATTAATGCTGATACGCTTTTCCCTACGGCCAGTATGATAAAAGTAAGCATTCAATGCGGGTTGATGGATAAAATTGAAAAGGGCCAAATGCAATACAACCAGAAGCTCGAATACCGCGACTCGATGTTGTACCCGGGCGAAGATATTTTAGGTTCGTTTAAAGATAAGGACACCATTGAGGTTAGTAAAGTTGCCTTGCTGATGATCACCATGAGCGACAATACCGCAAGTATATGGCTGCAAAAACTGGTTGGCAGCAGCTACATAAACAATTGGCTTGATGAAAATGGATTTAAGATAATGCGCGTGAATGCACGTACGCCTGGCCGCGAGGAGATGCACAAAAAATACGGATGGGGTGTTACTACTCCGTTTGAAATGTGCCGATTGTTTACCATGATCCGGGAGGGAAAGGCTGTGAGCCAGGCGGCAAGCGACCGTATGTATCGCAACCTGGGCCGTATATTTTGGGATGATAAGGCTATCTCGCAAATCCCGCCTTATGTACAAACAGCATCAAAACAGGGTGCGTTAAATGAGTCAAAATCCGAAACTGTTGTTGTAAATGCTCCGCATGGCGATTATGTATTTTCTATCATCACTAATTATAATAAGGACCAGCGCTGGACGGAAGATAATGAAGCCGTTATGCTGATCCGCAAAGTATCAGCCCTGCTATGGAACTACTATGAGCCCCAAAGTAAATGGAAGCCTGCCGAAGGGATGGATAAATACATGAAGGATGAGTAGGTTTATAAGTCCGGAAGTCGGTAAAGCCCGGAAGACCGAAAGTAAAACTGTGGATTAAACTTATGCCCTAATTAAAAATCTATGAAAAAATACGTCTTTGTAATATCTGCGTTTTGTACGCTTTTATTTTTAAGCCATCAGCTTTTTGCACAACAGCAAACGCAAGGGAACTATTATACTTCTTTTGATAGTACAAAGATCTATTACGAGGTAAAAGGTGATGGTTACCCGGTGATCCTTATTCACGGCTTCTCGGGCACAGGGCAAGGATGGAAAAGTTGTGCCGTGTATGATGATTTGCTTAAAGCAGGCTACAAAGTAATCTTGATTGATCAGCGCGGAAACGGGCAATCAGACAAACCGCATAACGAAGCCGCTTATGCCAATGACGCCGAAGCAAAAGATATTATGGGTCTGATGACCACTTTAAATATTAAACAGTATGATGTGGTGGGTTATTCGCGGGGTTCTATCATAACCTCAAGGCTATTAGTATTGGACAGCCGTGTTAACAAAGCAGTGATGGGTGGCATGGGCGATGCCTATACTAACCCTGATTGGCCACGCAGGGTACACGCCTACCGCGCCCTTATGGGGGATACAACATTGCATGATGTTGATGACATGATGAAATACATTCATAGCCAGCATTTTGATAACCTTGCACTGGCTTATCAGCAAAAACATCAACCATCAACCAGCAAACAGGAATTGGCAGCTGTAAAGAAGCCTGTTTTAATTATCCGCGGAACCGAAGATAAAGAAAACGGCTCCGAAATCGGTTTAAAAGCACTTATCCCAAATTCAGGCCTGGTTTATGTACCGGGCAACCACAACACCGCCATCAGAACAAGTGAATTTTCTGCAGCAGTACTTAAATTTATAGGCAATTAATTTTATTGTTAAGTTTCAACTAATAGCATAATTTAACCGTTATATCGTTATGTACAAGCTATATCAATTTCATTTTAAAGCTTAAAACACTTGTTTCATAAATAATGGGGAAAGCATTACTAACGTTCATTTCATGTTTATTTCCATTTTTGTTGATGGCTCAAAGCCCTATTGATAAAGGCCACATTGACACTACCGGCCAAAAAGATCTTATTGACGTAGCCAGATCATTTTCAAAATCGCCACCACGGCCAATTGAGTTAGACGAAAAAAATAAGATTTATTTTTCATTTTTACCACTTTCAACGGCTGTACCGGGCGGTGGTAATGTTTTGGTTACCTCAACAACTGCCGGTGTATATCTTGGCGACAGAAGCAATACGTCCCTGTCAACGGTAAGCTTTACTCCCTATTTTAATTTCAAAGGCGTGTTCGGTTTACCTATTCGTTCAAATATATGGCTAAGTAAAAACCGCTGGGTTATACAAGGCGATACGCGCTTTTTAGTTTATCGCCAAAATACCTGGAGTTTAGGTGGCGGGCAACCAGAGAGCCATAAATTTTATGTTACTTATAACTATTTCCGCTTTTATCAAAGCATTTTAAAACGCATTACACCTTATTTTTTTGTTGGGCTTGGGTACGATCTGGATTATTATATGGATGTTGAAAGCACCAATTCTAATACTTTAAATAATTTTAGCCATTACAAATTTGGCACTTCAAACGATCAGAATTTTATTTCTTCGGGACCAACGGCAAATTTATTGGTTGATACCAGAAAAAATTCTTTGAATCCATTTCCGGGAGTTTATGCCAACGTTATTTACAGGTATAATACCGATGTGGTAGGAAGTAACAATAACTGGCAGTCGCTATATGCGGATTTTCGCAAATACATTTCTATTACCAATTCGGGTCCAAAAAATATCCTGGCATTTTGGACATATTATTGGTCAACCCTAAGTTCAGGTGCCCCTTACCTATCCCTGCCTGCCATTGGCATGGACCCCTACCAACGCTCTGGCAGGGGAATTGAGCAAAGCAGATACAGAGGAACACGGTTAATTTATTTTGAAACAGAATACCGGCGAGACATTACGAGTAACGGGTTATTTGGATTTGTTTTATTTACTAACGTCAACTCAGCCAGCCAGCCTAAAACCAATCGTTTTGTATATTGGAATCCTGCGGGCGGAACCGGCTTACGTATAAAATTCAATAAAAAGTCTGACACTAATATTTGTATTGACTACGGTGTCAGTAAAAACTATTCGGACGTAATATTAAGTTTAGGCGAAGCTTTTTAAGCGTACTATTAAATATATTTCTACTTAATTATTTCTTTAAACACTTTTGAACATCAGCAGCCAAACAAAAGTTGTTCTTTTTGTTTATTAAGTGTGATGAACAAATTATTTATTTTACTATTATTCTTTTTACTGCCCTGTTTACTAATGGCCCAGGCCCCCGTTGATAGTGCTAATATTGTTGATATTGATACCACCGGCCAAAGAGATTTACTCGACGTTGCTATAAAGCTTTTTAAGTTTAAAACAAGGTCGAACGTAACCACAAAAAAAACAATTTACTTTTCGATACTCCCTGTTTCATCAATGCAAAACGGTGCCAAGGCTTTGGTTACCTCAACAACAGCGGGTTTTTATCTTGGCGACAGAAAAACTACATATTTATCAAGTGTAACCTTTGCCCCCTATTTTAATTTAAAGGGACGGTATGGTTTGCCCATCCACTCAAGCATCTGGTTAAACAACAACTCTTTTAACATACAGGGCGACACCCGGTTTTTGGTTTACCCGCAATATACCTGGGGGCTTGGAGGAGGACAGCCAGAAAATGATAAGATTTTAGTTAGCTATGATTACCTGCGATTTTATCAAAGTTTGCTAAAGCGAATTACCCCATCGTTTTATGCCGGTATTGGATACAATGCCGATTATTATATTAATATAAATACCAATTCCCCAGTTCCCCTCGCCAATTTTACGCATTATAATTATGGTACAAGCGCCGGTGATAACTCTTTTACATCAGGCCTTACGTTGAATTTTTTGTATGACACGAGGCAAAATTCGCTTAACCCTATTCCGGGTATTTACGCCAATGTAATCTATCGTAAAAACGGCGAGTTCCTGGGCAGCGATAACAATTCACAGTCCTTATATGTTGACTTTCGTAAATACGTTTCACTTACCCAGTCTGGCCCAAAAAATCAAATCGCTTTCTGGTCATATTACTGGACAACCATTTCGTCCGGCACACCTTATATAAACCTGCCAAGTATAGGGAATGATCCATATCAGCGCTCAGGGCGTGGGATTGAACAGAACAGGTATCGCGGGGAAAGTTTAATTTATTTTGAAAGCGAATATCGGCGGGACATTACAAGGAATGGCTTACTGGGTTTTGTGATTTTTGCAAATGTAAATTCGGCGAGCCAGCCTAATACCCGGCATTTTGAGTATTTAAATCCGGCAGCTGGCGCCGGGCTGCGCATAAAGTATAATAAAAAATCAGGAACTAATATTTGCATTGATTATGGCTTTAGCAGAGATTATTCAGATATAACGATAGGCTTGGGCGAAGCTTTTTAATATCAAAAGTCTGATACTAACATCACTATCATGATAAGTATTTAACAACACTTAATTAATAAGTCTTGATGCATTAACAGCGGTTAAGTAAAAATATTAATACAAAACGTTTTTTATTGCATTTATTACCATAAATATTAATTATATTCATCTGCTAATATTTAATCTGTTAAAATATTATCTCCCTTCCCCCTAATTTAAATAAACAAACAACCGTTATTTTCAATAACCTTTAATTTCAGGTGCACATGGCAAAGCGTATTTTAGTTCTGGATGATAATCGCGATATATTAGATGTTGTTCATGAAGCGCTTGCATACGAATGTTTTGATGTTCAAAGCACATCCCGCAGTGAAATGGTTATTCCAATGGTTGAAAAGTTTATTCCAAACCTGGTGATACTTGATTATCGTGTTGACGGCTTAAATGGTGGCGAATTATGCAAACAAATAAAATCACACCCCGATTTTAAAAATACTCCTGTAATTATATTTTCGGCGTATATTAATCATAACGACGAACTTTTCGCTTACGGATGCGATGCCATTATTAATAAACCCTTCGATCTGGACGAATTGGTTGATAAGGTAAATTTATTACTCAATAAGCCTCTGATAACACTGTGTTAAACTTCCGGTAATATCCGTATTCTATTTTTACTCTCGATTTAATAATATTTGTTAATTATTATTTAACTTTAAAACAATAATTACAAAAAAAACTTATTAAGAAACCTAATCTATAAAAAAAGACATATTTTAATAGATTATACTTCTATGTATTTATTATAAATTATTGAATTTAAGTATATTATATACGTGGCCGACAAATAAAAGTTACAGTAACCCCAAATTGCATCAGTTATGGAACGCCTTATTAATGAAGAATTTTTTTTAAAAACGAAAAAGACAAAACCCTTATGCCCAAAATGTAAAGACGAACTTGATGCCCGTATCCCGAGAGGCTTTCTCGTAAAAACATTTTTGTTCTGGCTCCCGCTAAAAAGATTTTCCTGTTACAATTGTAAGCGTAAATTTTATTTATACACTTCAGATTAATACTGGTGCACAGTTTTCAAAATACCGTAATTGAAAGCGCTTTATTGTAATAAACAACCATCTCACCAACCAGCCGAAGAAAAAAGACCCCAAAAAATGCATTTTTATCCACAATATGAGAACTCCTCGTATTTTCAGATTTTTGCTGTTAAATAATCACGTACTTATGGTTTCTTTCTTCTGGAAAAGAAACTTTTTGCCCGGCATAAAAATCAAAATATTTTTTTTTGAATAATATTACGTTCCTCAATAATTAATAAAAGACGCTATTACATTCTGGGTGCTTTTTTAATAAATTTTATAACTACATAATACTATTTAATATTATATTGCAGCGTCACAAACATTTTAATATCAGTTTAATTCAGATCAATAGTAATTGATTTGGGTTTACCTAATAACAAACTTTAATAAAGTTAAGTCAATCAACTTAGATGTTTATTAAAAAGAAAAATACTGGTATAATAATTGACTGTTAATTAAACAATTAAAACATTTATATAAAACAAACGGGGCTTTCACCTAAACCAACATGACTGGGTACACAATAAATTTCTTGAGATGCGGATATTAGTGGTGGATGATGACAAAGATATTTTAGAAGTTTTGCAATTTATATTGGAAGACTCTGGGTATGAAGTTGATATACTTTCGGATGGAAAGTACCTGTTTGAAAAAATAAAAGCAAATACTCCCGACTTAATTTTACTTGACATTATGTTGGGCGCTTTTGACGGCCGCGAGTTATGTAAAGACATTAAGCGCAATATTGAAACACATAATATACCTGTTGTATTAATATCAGCCAGCCACAACATTGCCGAACTGATTAATCCTCAAGAAGCTCCAAACGCCTTTATTGCCAAACCATTTGACATTGACGAGCTGCTGGAAATTGTAAAAATACAGTTAGCCGCTTAGCCAGTTTGCAGTTTTGAGTTTGCAGTTTGCTTCTTTAAAACTAATTTGATTGGTTAATTTCAAAAAACCGCAAACTACTTTACTTCTTTACCCCATAAGCCCTTAGCTGTTTATCAATCAATTCGTTCCAGTGTTGTTGTGCACGTTCATTTGTACCGTGCCGGGTTTCGTCGTCATATTGCTTTTCCAAATTATCCATTTCACGGTAGGTTTCAAGGTACTCCATATTAATAGTGGCATCAAAATTATTTATGGGCAGGTCTGCTCCTTTTAATTTTTGTTTAAAATGTTCGGCAACCCATTTGGCGATATCAAAATGTCTCTGTTCATGATTTAGGGTGTAATCGTTGCGACTACCGTCCTTAACCCAACAGGCACTTTTAGGCATGCTTACTTTCACAGCAATATTTATATTAAGTATGCCTTTTAAAACTTCGGCATGTTCATCATATCCTATAGATGGAAATACTTCTGCATCGTACTTCACACTGGCCGTTTTGGATTGGAAATCATTCCAATTTAAAGGCCGGTTTACATCATAGTAAATCGTATCATCCTCTGGCCCCTTATAATCTGTAAAAACAAGCTTCACCTGCTTTGCAAGTTTTATATTGGTTGCAGCTTGTTTGTTCATCCAGGTATTTAAATAAACCAGGCCATGTTCAAGCAGATGGCGCAACGCAGGCTCAATATCTTGCGGTGGCCCCGGCGTACGGGTGTAGGTGACACCGCCATCATACTCAGCCAAGTGTTCTGTTTCCCCCTCTCCCCTGTTAATATCAAACGACATTAGGAGCGATACGTGCCCCTCCATCTTGTTACCTTCTATTACTGTTTCATCAACCCTGATTTTTTTCAGATCGATGGTTACCGGTAGCAAGGTTTTATCCTGGGGCAAATTATGTGCTATAAATTGTTTAACTGCTGCAATCGCCCCTCCATGCAAATCAATTGGAGTTGTTTTAGATGGCACACCTGTTTTTGCAGCTACAGGTATCAGCCAGGCTACGGCGCTACGGTCGGCGCGGCTGTCAACTACGTTGGCTATATAAAACGCCTTCGGGCTTATTGATAAGTGTTCGTCCTGCAAAACAATATCGGGCACCTGCTTTGTACCCGGCTGAAATGCCGAAACTATTAATAAAATCAACATCAGCACACACAAGTAAATCTTTTTAGTGTCAAAAATCACAATATCCATTATCGATTTTTTATTTCAGTTCACAAATCAACAAGTAACTAACCAGCGTTAAACACCTCTATCCCAAACGACAAAAAAAACAAAACTATACATTATCACCCAACCAATGGCTAATGACCACGACCAAACCTAATGACTAATGAACCAATACCTAATGACCAATGAGAACTTCCTAACACCCGCAAAGTTTTCCACATCTATACCAACTCAACTTTAGTGCCCGTTAAAGTAATGTTCTCCACACAATGTGAATTACTATTGTTAACAACAATATAGCGTTTAGCTATTTTCGCACATCGTTAGTTTGTTACCCATGGCCAAACATAAATACATTACTCTTTTTGTCCCCATATTTTTTGTACTACAATCCCGTGCTCAGCAAAATCCGTCGTTTCAAATTTACCGCACTTATCATATCGCTACCGATTTGCTTAATAAAGGTAAGTATGTTGCCGCTGCCGAGCAATTTAGGCAGGTTGAACATTCAAGGTTAAAAACAAGTACGCAACCACAGTTTGAATCGGAGCTATCCTTACTAAAAGAAAACGCCCAATACTACGAAGCCCTTTGTGCCCTCGAATTAGGTAACGATGATGCAGAGAGTATGTTTCTGCGGTTTATAAAAGAACATCCCGAAAATCCGCTTACCAAACTGGCTTATTATCAAATTGGCCGTTCCTATTCAAAGCAAGAAAAATATACCGAAGCCCTTACCTGGTTTAATAAAGTTAATGCCAGCGAGTTAAATGGCAGCGAAAACATCGAGTATAAATTTCGTAAAGGATACGCCTATTTTGCCACGAATGATTACAAAAGTGCGCAATCACTTTTTAGCGAAGTAAAAAACACGCACTCGCCATTTACGGATGATGCCATCTACTATTTTGCTTATATAGCTTATCTGAATAAAGACTATCATCTTGCGCTGGTAAATTTCGAAAGGCTTAAAAATTCAAAGAAGTACGAGAACAGTTATCCATATTATATTACTGCCGTTTATTTTTTGGATAAACGTTATGATGATGTATTGAGTTACGCCGTTCCAATCGTCAACAATACCCATCAGCAGCACGAAACAGAAATACTGCGGATAATAGCCGCCTCATACTTTGCCAAAAACGATTACGATAATGCCGCAAAGTATTACGACAGGTTTGAGAGCGAAGATCAGGGCAAAACGCAAAACACGCAGGATAGCTACCAAATGGGTTATACCTATTATAAAGTAGGCAATTTTGCAAAGGCCGCCAGCGAGTTGGAGAAATTACAGCAGCAAAATGACGTATTTAGTCAAAACGGGAACTATACGCTGGGCAATGTGTTCCTTAAAATGAACAACAAACAAAACGCCAGGAGTGCTTTTTTTGCTGCATCAAAACTTGATTTTGATAAACAATTACAGGAAGATGCTTTGTACGAATATGCCAAATTATCGTACGAGCTTGATTTTAATACCCAGGCGCTTGATGCTACAAGGCTTTATTTAAAAAACTATCCACATTCGCAACGCAACGACGAAATAAAAACTTTGCTTGGCGAAGAATTGCTTAACTCGCATAACTATAAAGAAGCGGTTGATATATTGGAACCCATCCCCAATAAATCGGCGAGTGCGCAGGCGGCTTATCAAAAAGTCACCTATTACCGTGGATTGGAATTTTACAACGAACGCGCTTTTGAAAACGCTATTGGGATCTTCCTGCGTTCGTTAAAAAATCCGGTTGATAGAAACGTTGAGGTTTTAACCACCTACTGGATGGCCGAAGCCATGTACGAAGTGCGCAAATACAAAGAATCGGTTGAAACATTTGAAACATTTTTGGATTATCCCGAAGCAAGCGAAACTCCAATTTACAACTACGCTAACTATGCGCTGGCTTACGCTGCCTTTGGCGACGAACAGTATAAAAAAGCGGCTACCTATTTCCAAAAGTTTTTAGATGGAGCCGAAAAGGATCCTAATACCGTAAATGATGCCGTAACCCGCCTTGGCGACAGCTATTTTGTAATGAAAGATTACGGCAAGGCACTGGAATATTACAACCGTATTATTGAGCAACACAGCAAAGGCGAAGATTATGCGCTGTTTCAGCGTGGTATGATACAGGGTTTGCAGGGCGCGCCAGATGATAAGATAAGCACACTTACTGATGTTTTAAACAAATTCCCTAATTCTGATTATGCCGATGATGCTTCGTTTGAAATTGCATACACCTACTTTATAAAGAACGACGGCGACAAGGCAAAGGCAGGTTTAGAAGCCATGATTCAAAAATATCCAACCAGCAGCTATGTGCCAAGGGCCCTGGTTACTATTGGCCTTGTTAATTACAACGCCGGGAATGATAGCCTTGCAACGGAATCATTTAAACATGTTATAAAAGATTATTCGTCGAGCGATGAGGCTAAGCTGGCGCTTAAACAGGTAGAGAAAATTTATACTGATAAGGGTGATGCACAAACCTTTATTAATTATGCAGCTACCACACCGATTGCCAATTATACCTCGGCCGATCAGGAAAATATTATGATAACTGCCGCCAATAACCTGTATTTAAGGGGTGATTGGCAGGGAACCGTTGGGGCAGTAAATGCTTATTACGATAAGTTCCCAAACAAGCCCATTTATGAAAAACAGGCGCGGTTTATAAGAGCGCAAAGTTTGGTTAACCTTAACCGCAATGATGAAGCCGTTACCGATTATAACGTTATATTAAACGATTGGACCAGTGCTTATACCGAGCAATCGCTTATCAGTATGGCTAAATTGTACATGGCACAAAAGAAATATAACGAAGCTGTGCCTTTCCTTAAAAAGCTCGAGATCAATTCGGAGTATAAATCTGATTATACCTTCGCCATTAACAGTCTGCTGCTTTGCTATGCACAAATGGAAATGCCCGATGATGCTTTAAACTATATAAAACAGGTTAGAGCAAACGAAAAATCATCGCAGGAAGATAAGTTTAAGACCGGGTTATATGCTGGCTTGGCTTATCTGCAAAAAGGCGACACCACCCGCGCTGTAAATGAGTTTGACTACACTGTTAGCAATACCAAAACCATCGCGGCAGCAGAAGCAAAATATAACATTGCCCATATTGAGTATTTAAAGGGGAAATATAAATCGTCACAAAAAACGTGTTTCGACCTGGTGAAGGACCTGCCCAACTATGATTACTGGGTAACCAAAACCTTTATTTTACTGGCCGATGATTACGTGGCGCTAAAAGATACTTTCCAGGCTAAAGCAACCCTGCAAAGTATTATTGACAACTACAAAGGCGATGATGACATTTTACCAACTGCCAAGCAAAAGTTGGATCAGCTATCGCCCGGTGGCAATACAAAACTCAGCACCGACAGTACTAACGTGAAGAAACAGGATAACAAAGAATAAACAGGGAAAAAGCAATGAAGTTTAAATATATATATACGCTGCTTACTTTAATAATGGCCTTATGCTTTGTTCCTGCCTTTGCACAAACAACTCATAAAGCTAAAAAGCCTGCGGCAAAAACTACAAAGAAAAAACCGGCGGCAAGTCAGCCAAAATCAGCAGCCAAAAGCTTAGGCGATGCGGTTGCAAAAGCTGCTGTTGATACCACAAAAAAAGACGGACAAGCGAACGAAAATAAGAGCCTTTCGGAAGAAATTGTGGTAACTACCGCTTACAAACCGATATTGGCCGATGCGGTTAAAATTCGTATTAATCCTGATCTGGAAGACAAAACGCCTTTTAAAGCGCCGCTGATTTATACACCAATTGATAAACGACTGGAGCTTAATACCGAAATTAAACCGCTTGAGGCCATGAAAAGGCCAGCCGAGCAAGATTCGGTACCAACCAATAACTATGTAAAAGTTGGTTTAGGTAGCTTAAAAACTACTTATGGCGAAGCTTATTTTAATAACGGGCAAGACCAGGCTTTGCAAGTTGGCGGTTACCTGAAACATTTTGCGCAAAACGGCACCCTACCCGATCAAAACTCTGCAAAAGAAGAAGCCGGCATATTTGGTAAAAGCGTTGGCGACCAAAACACCGTAAGCGGACGCATTACCTATAATTATAACAGCAATTATTTTTACGGATACAATCAGAATGCGCCGCCGCCGGCAACATTACAGTTTGATAAACAGCACTTCAGTATTATAGGAGCCGAGGGCGAGTTGGCAAAGAACTATAAAGACGTAGAAAATGATTTTACTTACGCCCTTAAAATTAAAGGATATACTTTTAGCGATGCTTACGCAGCAAAAGAAACCAACGTGGTACTTTCGGGCTTTTTAAACGAAACCATTAACCAGTTTTACGTTGGTGCCAGTGGATCGCTTGATTTAAGCACGCAAAAAGACAGTCTGAATAACAGCCTTTACGATTACAATAACAGCCTGATCAGGGTTAATCCTTATATCAAATTCCAGGGCGATAATTACAAAATTGATGCAGGTATTAATATTGTTGATCAATTTGGTTTTAGTTCGGCATTTTATATTTTCCCGGCTGCCAAACTGGAGTTCCAGGTGATTCCAAAATATGTACGAATATTTGTTGAAGCCAAAGGTGATGTAAATAAGTCATCGTTATTGGATTTTACAGCAATTAATCCGTTTTTAGGAACAAACATACCCATCAAAAACTCGGTTGACCAATTGGACATCAGCGCGGGTTTAAAAGGCACCATCACCGCCGGGCTGGGCTTTAAAGTATCAATTTTCCGCAATAGCGTTAAAGACATGCCGCTATTTGTAAGCGACTTTAACACAATTACCGGCTATAACCGTTATACGGTGATCTATGACAACGGTAAATCGCGCGTGAGCGGGTTTAATGGCGAGCTTGATTACAAAGCATCAGAAGATGTAGATATTTTTGGCAAGGTTGAGTTTAAAGATTACCAGATGGGAACCGCCGGTGTTGAACCCTGGAATCTGCCGAAATTTAAGTTAACCGCCGGTACCGTATTGCATATAACTGATAAAATTGACGTTAGCGGCTCGCTGCTGATCCGTGGTTCGGTACTTGATCCTGCTCCCGAAAAAATGGGCAGTACGGTGCCAACCAGCATAAATTCTATTGTTGATGTAAGCGGAAGCGTTGAGTATAAGATAACTAACCGGTTTAATGTTTTTGTGCGGGTAAATAACCTGCTTAACGGAACCAACCAAACCTGGCTGTATTATCCCGATTATGGGTTTAATATATTTGGTGGTGTAGGCTATGCTTTTTAAGCTTTTTAAAATTTATAATAAAACGTACTTTTAGCGCGATGAATTTAGCTGATTATTTGAGCGAATTATTGGGGCAGCATGATGAGGTAAGCGTACCTGGTCTGGGCTACTTTGTGCGCGAACGTATAAATGGATATTATAATGATAAAGATGCAAAATTTTATCCCCCCTGCCACAAAGTAAAATTTGTACCTCAACCCAAGGAGGACGACACCTTTACGCAATACGTTGCGGATAAAAAAAACATATCGCTGGCATCATCCAAATACTTTGCCGAAAAATTTATCGGCAAGTTAAGGGAACAAGCATCTACAGGTAAATATACATTTGCCGATTTGGGCATTTTCCAAACCGAGCAGGAGCAATTGGTATTTAAACCTTACGATAAAATAGCTGTTGATCCTGTTTTTTATGGCTATCCGCCGGTTGAGATCAGTAAATTAACCAGGCCGCATGGTGGCAACATAAAATCGGCCTACGCAGAAGGACCTGCTGTGGTAGCAGTACCAGCCCCGATAAGTGATCCGTATGAAGAACAACAAGAATACTTTGAGGAAGAAGTTGAAAGCAGGAAATCAATAAGTGTATGGCTCATTATATTAATAGTGATAGCCGCACTGGCACTTGCGCTTGCCGGTATTTATAAATTTGCTCCGGCTACGTTTGATAAAATTAACACTACCTACCATAAAATAATTGGCAAAAAGCAGGATACCATAGTGCCTGTTTATCGACATGAAATAAACACGGATACAATTAAAAAAATCACACCACATACTGATTCAGCAGCAAAAACTACTGCTGGTTTGCCCACAGCTGCTAATACTGCTCCTACAAACGTGGTGGATACTACAGCGCCCAGATATGAAATAATAGCACAAAGGTGCAAAACACTGAAATTAGCTAAGGATGCGGTAAAAAAGTATAAAGACAAAGGTATTGAGGTAAAAATTCTGACTAAAGCAGAAGCTCCCGGGCCGTACACAAAGATATCCGCAGGAACATATTCAGATCAAAGTAAGGCAGAAGCCGTAAAACTTGATTTGATAAATCAGAAAAAAATACCCGCAGACGCATATACAACAGAAATAAAACCAAAAAAATGACATTATTATTCTTACAGGCAACTGATACCATACATAAGTTATTAGATACTGCAAAAGCTGCAGGCCAGCAACTGGCGCCAGCGCCAGATCAGGAACTCCGCTTTGGCGACCTGATATTAAAAGGTGGCTGGGTAATGCTGCCTCTTGGTATTTTAGCAGTACTGGGCCTTGTAATATTTTTCGAACGCTATTTCACTATCCGCAAAGCATCAAAAAACGAATCGAATTTGATGATACAGGTACGAGCAAGCATCGTGAGTGGTAACCTGGCATCGGCAGTAGCTATTTGTCGCAACAGCAATACACCGTTGGGCCGTATGCTGCAAAAAGGTTTGTTACGTATTGGTCGCCCTATTAAAGATATTGAAGGCGCCATTGAAAACGTAGGCAAATTGGAAGTATCAAAACTGGAAAAAAATATAGGTATATTGGGTATTGTAGCTGGTATAGCGCCCATGTTTGGCTTTTTGGGTACCATTTTTGGGGTTATCAAAATATTTTTCAATATCTCAAAAACAGACAATTTTAGCATCAGTACCATATCAGGCGGTTTATATGAAAAAATGATCACCTCAGCAGCGGGTTTAAGCGTTGGTATAGTTGCTTATGTGGGTTATCATATTTTAAACATGATGGTGGAGCGCGTTATATTAAGCCTTGAAACCGATGCCATTGAATTTATTGACCTGTTAGAAGAACCGAGCAAATGAATTTAAGTAAAAGACGAAAGGGCATTGCAGCTGAGGTGCATACTTCAGCCATGAATGACATCATGTTTTTCCTGCTTTTATTTTTCCTGATCGCGTCGACATTAACCAACCCCAACGTGATTAAGTTACTGTTGCCAAAATCAAAGTCGGGTAAATCAATCTCCAAAAAAACAATCAATGTAAGCATCAGCAAGGACCTGAAATATATGGTTAATAAAAAGCCGGTTGCGCTGGCCGATTTGCCAAATGTATTATCGACCTATAAAAACCAGGCCGCCGACCTTACCATTATTTTGTATGTTGATAAAACTGTAGCCATACAGGATGTGGTTGAAGTAATGGACATATCACAAAAACTAAATATTAAACTGGTGCTGGCAACGGTACCTAAATAGTTGATGGTTTATAGCTGATAGTTCATGGTAACAAACATGGATTATTGACTATGAACAATGAACCATCAACCATGAACTAAAAACAATGAACTACCAGGAAGAAAATAACTATCCGAAAGCGTTTTTGGCAACAGGTATCATACTTGCGGCAATGGCGGCTTTGTGTTATTTTATTGTTTTTAAAGATCCGCAGCCAATTGATATGGGCACCGGTGGCATACTGGTAAATTACGGCACTACCGATGCTGGCTCAGGAAAAGATATTACAAGTACGGAAGAGCCATCGGCGGCTGAGAAAGCTAATCACAGTCAGCCTGATAAAGTTACAGAGGCCCCGCCAACAGAGCAAAAAACACAGGTTGATAACAGCAATACCAAAGTAGTTACCCAGGATGCAGAAGATGCGCCGGAAGTTGCAGCTAATTCAAAAAAAGCGACCTCAACTGCTATTACGCCACCTGCCAAGCCTGTAAAAAAGGAAGTGGTGAACCAAAATGCTTTATATACCGGCCCATCTAAAAAGGGAACCGGTGCTGGTGATGGTACAACTGCCACGGCAGGCAACCAGGGCAGTCCAAATGGATCAACATTAACCAATAATTACGGACCGGGAGGATCAGGCAATGGCTTAAATATGCCTAACTGGACCTTTGTTAGCGCGCCAGATCCCAAAAACACCAACAATGTTCCGGGAGTTGTTGTGGTTGATTTTATTGTTGATCAAAGTGGGAATGTAATTACTGCAACCTCAAACAGGGCTAAAACAAGAGCCGATTTAAGTTTGGTTGAGAGTGCTATAAATGCCATAAAAAATACCAAATTCACCTCATCAACACCAGCCACAGGCAATCAAAGAGGACAATATACTTTTAGGTTTATAGTGCATTGATCGGCAATTCATGACTTTTTGGGGATTTATAATAATTTAATAGTGTATACCTTTGCCATGATTTTTCATTAATGCGATGAACTATCAACCATGAACGATGAACTACAACGAGACCGTTACTTACCTATACAGCCAACTTCCTTTATTTACGCGTGTTGGCGCTTCGGCGTATAAAGCCGATCTGTCAAACACTATAGAATTATGCAACCGTTTAGATAACCCGCAGCATAAATTTAAAAGCGTGCATGTAGGCGGCACCAACGGAAAGGGCTCAACATCGCACATGCTGGCGGCTGTATTGCAAATTGCAGGTTATAAAACAGGTTTGTATACCTCGCCGCATTTAAAAGATTTTAGGGAGCGCATCCGTATTAACGGCCAAATGATAAGCGAGCAAAGCGTAATTGACTTTGTTGCGGAACATAAAACGGACTTTGAGGACATAAGCCCCTCTTTTTTTGAGATGACCGTTGCCCTGGCGTTTGACATTTTCGCAAAGGAAAAAATTGATATCGCTATTGTTGAGGTTGGCCTCGGCGGTCGTTTGGATTCAACCAACATTATTACCCCGCTCCTATCCATAATTACCAACATAGGCTGGGATCACATGAACATACTGGGTGATACCCTGCAGCTGATAGCCGCTGAAAAAGCAGGCATCATTAAACCCAACATCCCTGTAATCATTGGCGAACATCAACCCGAAATTGCTGACATCTTTATAGAAAAAGCAAAACAGGGAGATAGTCCGATTAGTTTTGCATCGGATTTGAAATCGACTGTTTTAAGTCCAAAGTCTAAAGAGGATAATCTAAATGAGCTTTTGGACATCAGCGTTACCCAAACCTCCGACTCAGGACTCAAGACTATAGACTTAAGACTCGACTTAACTGGTACTTATCAGATTAAAAATATAAAAACCGTTTTATCGGCCGTTGAAGAATTGCGCTCGCAAGGTTTTAAAATAAGCGATCAGCATTTAATCACAGCGTTAAGCCAGGTAAAAACATTGACCGGCTTGCATGGCCGCTGGGAAATTTTAAGCAAATATCCGCTAACCATCTGCGATACCGGTCACAATCCCGAAGGCGTACAGGAGGTCTTGCAAAATATTGCGTCGGTAAAATACAAGCAGCTCCATTTTGTTTTGGGGGTGGTGAACGATAAAGATATCAGCAAGATACTGGCCATGCTACCCGCAAAGGCTATTTACTACTTCTGCAAACCCGACATACCGCGCGGACTGGAAACCGAAAGCTTAAAGGAAAATGCAGAAATCTTTGGCTTGCGCGGGCAGGTATACCCATCGGTAAAAGCGGCACTGTTATCGGCACAGCAAAACGCAGGTGAAGATGATTTGGTTTTTGTTGGCGGTAGCACTTTTGTAGTGGCGGAAGCCGTTTAAACAGACCCTTAGTGTTAAGTATTCGAGAAAACAGACTTGCGTTTGAATCCGCCGGCTCTCTTTTGTATGATTAAGCCGACAACCTCAAGGCTTAAGCCCAAACCTACACCCAACCCGCGAAAAAAGTCGGGCACAGTTACGGAAAAATCTTTGATAACGGTTGGAAAAACCACCATCAACAGACCAAGCGCAATTAATATCCGGGCAAGGCGCAAGGGATTATTAGTTTTCATGTGTCTCCGTTTAAAGTTGATCTGATAATGCCTTCAGTCTTTGTATTGTTTCATTTAGTTTGGCCGTCTGCTTTTTGAATGACCTGGGTCGCTGATACAACCACAGTATTAACAGCCCTGTAATTGAAAGGGTATAAAAAATGATGAGTAAAACCGTGTTACCCCGCACCAATTCGAACAGATAGAATAGCAAACCAACCGTGTAAAAAAGCATCGATATAAACTGTGTTTTTTTATAAAAATAGATCTGGTTAAGCCGGGTTTGCTCTAAAAATGCAATAAACTCTTTGTTGCTGTAGTCTTTGTACCGGTAAAACCTTCCAATTGAGTTTGTATTGGTATAAATCAGCATGGCACCTGATATGACGATACATATTTCGCCTATGCGTGTGATGACCAATTGCGATTTATAAAAAAACATGGCCGCAATCATCAACCCTGTTGAAATAATTGTTGTTATAATTAAGAAAAGCTTTTTCCGGAACTTTTGATCCCTGAATTTCTTTCCCATTTCCATAATTTCTTTTGAGTTTGGCAAGCCTGTGGTATCGGCAGTGTGCCAAATCTTTTTTAAGTCATTCAAATTGTCCATGCTGTTGAAATTTAAGTGACAGTTTTTCTTTAATCCGGTGAACTTTAACTCTGATATTTACAGCAGTTAAGCCAATAATTGCCGCAATTTCTGCATGTGGCAAATCCTCTAAAACCAATGAAATAATAATTCTCTCCGTCTCGGGCAATTCGGCAATGCAGTTGTATAAAAAGGCTAATTTCTCATCTTGTGTTTCCTCTTTTATATCGGGCAAATGGATTGGCAGTTCGGTTGTGAAGACCCGCTTTGATTTTTCCAACGCCCGCAAACAGTTATTAGTAGCGATTCTGAATATCCAGGTGCTTATTTTAGATTGATTTTTAAATGAAGACAGGTTTTTCCAAACCGCAATAAATGTTTCCTGCGTAAGGTCCTTCGCCTGTTCATAATCGTTAATATAACCCATGCATACTCTGAAGATCTGGGGGGAATACTTTAAGTAGATTTCTTCAAATTCCATTTTAAAGGGATATGCTGTTTTAATTTTTTGATGCGTTAGATACGGGCAATATTAAAATGTTACATACCTGTAAAAGGCGTGTATCAGATACTAAGTTAAATAAGTCAATGGCCGGTATTGCAAAATCATCTAATCCAACTCCTCATCAGCAATAAATAATAGCTTAAAAATTACACTTGGGCTAAGTAAAAAACTCTATTTTTACTCCATTAAATCAACAAACCTTCAGCTTTTTTATGACATACCTTCCCTCTCCCGAAAGATATAAAAATATGCAGTACCGCCGTTGCGGTAAAAGCGGTATTGTGCTTCCGGCGGTTTCGCTGGGCCTTTGGCACAATTTCGGCGGTGTAGACGTTGCCGAAAATTTCCGCAAAATTTTACACCTGGCTTTTGACAGCGGTATCACTCATTTTGACCTTGCAAATAACTACGGGCCGCCTCCGGGATCAGCCGAAGAGAATTTTGGCCGGATATTAAAAGAAGATTTCCGCGGCTACCGCGATGAGTTGATCATCAGCACTAAAGCAGGCTACACCATGTGGGATGGCCCTTATGGCGACTGGGGTTCAAAAAAATATCTTGTATCGAGCCTTGACCAAAGCTTAAAAAGAATGGACCTGGAGTATGTGGATATATTTTATCATCACCGCCCCGATCCGGAAACACCACTTGAAGAAACAATGGGTACTTTGGATTTAATCGTTCGCCAGGGCAAAGCTTTATATGCCGGCATTTCCAACTACCCTGCCGAAGAAGCAGACAAAGCAATTGCTATATTAAAAAAACTGGGTACGCCTTGTTTAATCCATCAGCCAAAATACTCTATGTTTGAGCGCTGGGCCGAGGGTGGTTTGTTAGATGTATTGGAGAAAGATGGCGTTGGCTGTATTCCGTTTTCACCATTGGCACAGGGTTTATTGACTAATAAATACCTGCATGGCATTCCTGAGGATTCAAGAGCGGCAAAATCAACCGGCTTTTTACAAAAAGACCAGGTTACCGAAGAAAGAATAAGCCAGATAAAACGACTAAATGATATTGCTGTAAAACGCGGACAAACCTTAGCGCAAATGGCCCTGGCCTGGTTGTTAAAAGACCCAAGGGTAACATCGGTACTTATTGGCGCCAGCAGACCGGAACAATTGGCCGACTCGTTAAAATGTTTAGATAACATTAAATTCTCGGCAGAGGAATTAGCGAAAATCGAAGAAATTTTAAAATAGAAAACTTAATAAACTATGTCATTTCGACGAGGAACGAGGAGAAAACTCATCCAATATGCAAAGTCCGCTATGCATCCGTATAAGATTTCTCACTATCGTTCGAAATGACATTTGAAGAACAAATGAATATCAACTGGGGAATTATAGGCTGCGGCGACGTTACCGAAAAAAAAAGCGGACCAGCCTTTAGTAAAGTTGCAGGCAGTAGCCTGCTGGCTGTAATGCGTCGCGACGCCGAAAAAGCCGCCGATTATGCCCATCGTCATGCGGTTGAAAACTGGTATAGCAATGCAGATGAGTTGATGAACAATCCGGACATCAATGCTATTTATATTGCTACACCGCCATCATCGCATGCCGATTATGCCATTACGGCACTCAGCAGGGGCTTTAATGTTTATGTAGAAAAGCCTGTTACCCGCAATGCCGCTGAAGCCCGCAGCATTGCCGAAGCGGCTAAGCGATATCCCAACCAAAAGCTAACTGTTGCACATTACCGCCGTGCGGTGCCCATGTTTTTAAAGGTAAAGCTACTTTTAGAAAATGAACTGATTGGCGAGGTACGTACCGTGCAAATAAGGATGTGGCAAAGCCGCAGACCTGTCTTGGTAGCCAACGTTGCCGATAACTGGCGGGTACAACCCGAGCTATCAGGCGGTGGCTATTTTCATGACCTTGCCCCTCACCAGCTCGACCTGATGTTGTTTTATTTTGGTCAGCCGGAACATTATCATGGTTTTTCACTGAATCAATCGGGCGCTACACCTGCCGATGACCATGTTTGCGGGCAAATACTGTTTAAAAACAAGGTTGTAGTAAATGGCTCCTGGTGTTTTAATGTTGCCGACAATCAAACTACAGACACCTGCGAGATCATCGGCACAAAAGGCCGTATAACTTTCCCGTTTTTCGGCAATTATATCAGCTGGAAAACCGACGAGGAAGAAGAAACAATAACCTTTACTCATCCTGAGCACATTCAGCAACCCATGATTGAAAAGATTGTGGCTTACTTTAATGATGAAGGCCCCAACCCCTGCTCCATTGACGAAGCCATTACGCTGATGGATATAATGGATGCGTTTACCGTGAAGAATGCATAGAGACGCAACGCATTGCGTCTCTACGATTTTTTCTTCGGCACCTTTGCCCCTGCTTTGCGGGCCTCTGATAACCCAATGGCTATGGCCTGTTTTTTACTGGTAACTTTTTTACCGCTGCCGCTTTTTAATTCGCCTTCTTTCATTTCGTGCATGGTTTTATGCACCTTCTCTTCTGCTTTTTCTGAATACTTTGCCATAACATTTTTCTTTTAGGTAGATGATTTGGTATAAAGCAAAATAGCTGCCAAAATGTAGTTTGTGCGACAATGCAGTACACCACAACCCCACATTTTTTCAACAAAAAAGTATAATCGGGCTATTATTCTTATCTTCAAACTAATAATTAAATAAGGTGTTCATTTACCAAACATTTTAATATCCCCTGTATGACGACAAAGAAACTCGACGTCCCTTTTTATGAAAAGCTTTCATTAGTGCTTGTTGGCCTTATAGCACTTGGCTATCTTATCATACAAGGCAAAGAGGTACTTGATCCATTGGTATTCGGATTTTTATTTGCCATATTATTATTGCCAATTGCCAATTTTCTGGAGAAAAAACTGAGACTGCCGCGCTCCATGTCGTCGCTGGCATCTATTCTGCTTCTTTTGGCACTTGTTAGTGGTATATTATATGTGGTAGGTTCGCAGATCTCGAGCCTGGCCAGCGACTGGCCGATGCTTAAAAGCCAGGTTAGCCAATCGCTTGATGATCTTTCGGGTTGGGTGCAGCAGGCATTTCATATCAACGCTACCAAACAAATGAGTTATGTACACGCTACTACTTCTAAAATAATAGCATCAGGCGGCGATGTACTGGGTCAAACGTTTGGTGCAATATCATCACTGATGTTGTTTTATGCGTTTATAATGATTTTCACCTTTTTTATATTGCTTTACCGCAGCATACTCATCCGTTTTATTGTGTGGGTTTTTAGCGATGAATACGCCACCATTGTGCATGATATTGTTGAAAACATCCAGGTTATTTTAAGGCAATACATATTGGGTCTGTTATTGGAAATGTTTGTAGTAGCCTGTTTGGCCTGTACCGCATTTTGGATGATAGGCGTAAAGTACGCGGTACTACTGGGCATTATAGTGGCATTGTTTAACCTGATACCCTACCTGGGCATTTTTACCGCCTTGCTACTAAGTACCCTCATTACTTTTGCCACGGGCAGTGTAAAACAATCTTTAGCTGTAGCAGGCAGCGTACTGGCTATGCACGCTATCGACTCAAACTTTTTATTACCCACCATAGTAGGCTCAAAAGTAAAACTAAACGCACTGGTTACCTTTTTAGGGATCGTACTTGGCGAAATGATATGGGGACTTTCGGGCATGTTTTTATCCATCCCGATACTGGCTATCCTGAAAATTATTTTTGACCGGGTTGAAAGCCTTAAACCATGGGGTTTTTTATTGGGCAGTGGTCAGGAGAAAAAGAAATCGACCATGAAGAAAATGAAACCTGTGGTTGCTGATAGAACGTAGTGGAAAGGTGAAAGGTGAAAGGTGAAAGGTGAAAGGTGAAAGGTGAAAGGTGAAAGGTGAAAGGTGAAAGGTGAAAGGTGAAAGGTGAAAGG
>OLKV01000267.1_pt1 | contig 55801 bp, 45 predicted proteins | sample 1604391 | NCBI WGS metagenome assembly OLKV01 (sample SAMEA104055711, study PRJEB20765) | soil metagenome | isolation source: soil | reverse complement strand
TTATACAGGTAAAATTTTGTTTATTGAGGATGTAGGCGAATACCTTTATTCCATTGATCGCATGATCCGTATGTTAAAACGGGCGGGCAAATTAAAACACCTCGCCGGCTTAATTGTAGGTGGCTTTACCGATGTAAAAGATAACGATATCCCTTTTGGCCAAACCGTACCCGAAATTATTATGGAGGCTGTAAAAGAATATGATTTCCCGGTATGCTTTGATTTCCCGGCTGGCCATATTCCCGATAATTGCAGCATAATATTAGGGAAAATGCTAAATTTAGCCATCAATAAACAACACGTAAACATTAACCAGGATTAATGGATTTTACCGATTTAAAAAAATTAACTTCAACATCCCAAAAATCCATAAAATCGCAAAAATCCCGGTTCAGACAAAAACCACAAATCAACTAACCTCTAAAACATGGCTCTTTTCGACTCATTAGGCAATTATAAAAACTTCGGACTATTGGTAATCAGGGTAGGCCTTGGTGTTATGTTTATATACCATGGCTATCCCAAATTGGGCGGCGGCCCAAGAGAATGGCGCGAGCTGGGCAGCGCAACCAAATATGTTGGCATTCATTTTTGGCCCTTAGTATGGGGACTTCTTAGTGCGGCCGTTGAAACCTTTGGTGGTTTTTTACTGATCATCGGGCTTGCTTTTCGCCCGGTATGTTTGCTATTGTTCATCAACCTGCTGGTGGCAACCGCCATGCATTTTGGTAAAGGAGAAGGCCTGATGGCAGCATCGCACGCTATTGAAGATGCGGTTGTATTTTTCGGGCTGTTGTTCTTAGGCCCGGGCCGAAACAGCGTGGATAAAAAATAGTTGCCAAAATAGCTGCTTCATTTCTTTCATCACAATAACGCTTGGTGTGATTTCCTCATCCCGCCTACTATCCATACGTGGTTGCGTCCGTAGGAACTCCCTCTGAGTGTTAAAATTTCCCGTGGAATTCTGAAGAGGAAATGACATAGCTTCGAAAAACTTGCGAAATTTTGAAAACTTCGCAAGTTTAATGCCGCTATTACATGTCATGGGTTGAGGCACAATTCACCTTTAAACAGAACTGGGCGAATAGAAAAGTAACCAACAAGCATAGGTCGAGCTGTAAAGTACCGGGTTGCTTCTTCGTTCCTCAATAACGATATAGAGGCACCCGTAACAGTTTTCTTACAAAACAAAAAACCCCGAAGAACCTTGCGGCCTCCGGGGTTTTCCATTTATTAGTATTCTTAGTTTACATCAAACCACAATTTAGTGGTAACAACATCACCTCCAATTGCTTGAGATGCTTGTTTGTAATTTACCGAGTTCGTGTTTTCTTCATTAACTGGATAAGTAAAACGAACAGGGAAGTCACTTTGCCTTAAATCAGGCGGCGGTGGATTCAATACAGGATAGTCAAGTCTCCTTGTTTCTATCCATGCATCCCAGCCTCTGTTATACAAAGCAAGGTATTTTTGAAATGCAATAGCATGTATTTTGTCTGTAGCACTACCTGCTGTTGGAAACAAAACATTTGCTTGCGTCAAATAAGCCGCCGCTGATGCAGCACTGGCGCCCCAATAGGTTATTGAAGCAGTTATAGCTGCATTATAATGACTTTCTTCAGTACCACCAACAGCATAACCTCTATGTACAGCTTCTGCTAAGTTAAATTCGGTTTCAGAATAATCCAATAATAATCCAGGAAAATTCGGGTTGGTTATTTGACCAACAGAACCTGCGACTAATAGTGGTCCTGAAGGTTTTGAATTATCACCAAAAGCACCGTTTTCACCCGGATCAAGGCCCGCATATCCTGAAGTAGGATCAGAAGTTATAGTAGTAAAATAATAAGGTAACCTTGGATCGGTTTGTGCCAATAAGTAATTTACCATTGTAGAGCAGCCAACAAAATCTTGTCTGCCACTTTGCACAAGATCAACCCAGATTGGATTGGTGTTGGGAGGTGCAGATAAATAATTAAATAATGCATTATCAGCATTTGATTGGAATACTCCACTGGTAACAGCTGACTCTACAGTACTTTGAGCTAATGCGGGACTAACATCAGCTATTGTTATACCCATTTTAAGCTTAAAGCTATTTGCAAATTTTTTCCATTGTGCTGGATCGCCTCCGTATATAACATCAGCATTTGCAAAACTACCTCCAGTTGGATCTAATGCTGCAATGTCTGCATCCAAACGTTTTAACAAATCAGCATACACTGTAGCCGCGTCGTCAAACTTTGGAAATGTATTTTGGATATTAAATGCCTCTGAATAAGGCACATTTCCAAAGGTAGTAAGCAAATAGTAAAATCCATAAACTTGCAATATGTCTGTAATAGCAACTTCGTTTTTTTGCGTTTTAGCATCAGCTACATCTGTTGGAATTAATTTTTTAGCTTGATTCAAATTAGACAAACTTTGTACGTACATCGCTTCCCAAACATTATCAGGTATCTGTCGTGTATTAAGGTTGTAGTTTGATTCGTCTGTATAAGTAGTTTCTTGCCATTGTTGATCTATCAAACGGAATATATTTAAATTCACGTTTGAAGAAGTCATATTATTGGTAAGCACCCTTTCTCCTTGTGTGAACAAAGTATATGAAGGAACAAGCGCCGGATTTTTAGGATCTACATTCAATTTCGTCAGATCTTTTGTACATGCCGATAAAACCGACACCAGTACAAAAATTAATACTGTCTTTTTCATATCTATTTTATTAGAACTGTAATTTTAAATTAAGTGAAATGGTACGGGTTGTAGGATATGATCCTTCCTGAATACCTTGCAAATTACCTGATGTAATACCATCTTCAGGGTCTGCATAAGGAAGATTTTTATGTATTATCCACAAGTTCCTTCCAATAAGCTGGAAAGTAACCCCTTTAACTGGACCAAGTTTATTTACTGTGTTTTGTGGTAAGCTATATCCAATCAGAGCCTCTCTTAATTTCACATAACTTGCATCATAAACAAATGCTTTATCTGGCAAGAAATAATATCCGAAAGCCGAATAATTGGTAGCACTAACTCTTTTTGTATTAGGCGCACCAGTTGTTGTAACTCCTGGTCTGATAAAACCACCACCATTGGCAATAGTGTTACGAACAGGATTTCCTAAGTCATTAGTGTATGCAGTTTCAGGATATAAACCGGTAGCTAAACCATAAGCCATATCTGAAGAAAACACATCTCCACCATCGCGAATATCAATTAAGAAACTTAATGAGAAGTTTTTGTAAGTGAAACTATTGTTAATACCACCTAGCCAATTTGGATTTGAATTACCAATATTCTGATTGCCGTCACTTAATTCGTATTGTCCGTTTGCCTGTACAATTTTTTGACCGCTTGAATTATACACATAATCTGTTCCTCTGATAGTTCCAAAAGGCTGGCCCAATGTTGCATTGATTGTTTCACCATTTTGATAGCTACCCAGTACCAAATTTGTAGCTTCATTTCCAGCAGCATCTTTATATAAAGCTGTTACCTTGCTTCTGTTACGCGTAAAATTCAACGTAATTTTCCAGTTAAAACTATTCGTTAAGATGGGCGTACCATTTAGCGACAATTCAAAACCTTTATTATTAACCGAACCAGCATTCAAAATGCTAAAGTCGTATCCAGTGGCCGCAGATACGTCAACTGGTAATATTTCGTCATAAGTGTTGGTGCTATAATAGCTACCATCAAATCCAAGGCGGCTTTTAAAGAATTGTAATTCTAAACCAACTTCTTTACTTTTTGTACGTTCTGGCTTCAGATCAGGATCTGCTTTGGTTGTAAGAAGTCTGGTTTGAGGTGTAGAACCAAATGCCGGAGGTATAAAATAGGTATCACCTGTATAATAATATGGCGCATCAGCACCTACCTCTGCATAGTTTGCTCTTATCTTACCATAAGATAACCAATCAAATTGTTTCAACAATTCAGAGAAAACAAAACCGCCAGCCACAGATGGGTAAAAATAAGTATTATTTGCTGCTGGAAGAGTTGAAGATTGATCCCTTCTTATCGTTGCATCCAATGTCAGCATTTTCTTCCAGGTAAGTGTGGTACCGGCAAAAACACCATCAACTTCCTTTCTTCCGTCAAATTCAACAGGAGGATTCAATGCGTTTAATGTATTTGACAGCGAATATATACCGGGCACAATTAAGCCCCCATTTGTTGAGGCATCAATACTATTGATTGAATTTTTCCTGATATTGGTACCTAATAACGCCTTAAAGTTAAAGTCAGGCGAAAAATCTTTATTAACGTTCGCTAATAAGTCATAATTGGTTTCCGCATAATTTTCATTATATCTTGAGTAATATGGCACACCAATACTGCTGTCATCATAGCGCTCTTCGTTGAATTGTGAATAAGTATCCAATGAAACTCTACCCAAAATATTTAACCATGATGTTGGTTTATAATTTAAACTAACGTTACCTAAATATCTGTTACGTGTATCCGTTTCGTAATCATGATTAACTACATAATAAGGGTTGTTCCAAAATATAGCGTTATAATTACCGTGTTCAGGGTCAGCCATATTCCAGGTTACATTTTGTTTTGTTGCATCATAAACCTGTTTTAATTCCTGAACATCATTATTTACTTCCCACCATTCCCTAAAATTAGTCATTACGTTTCTGGCATCAGAGTTTGTACCGTCATAACCGGTGCCGCCTCTGCCTGTTCCATTAGTATTGTAATAATTAACTGAAGCTGCGGCTGTTAAATTTTTAGCAACATTATAGGTTGCCGCGAAATCAACTAAGTTCTTATCTATTTTTTGATTTGGAATAGTACCATTTTCTATGCTTTTTGTATAGCCTAATTTAAACGAGCCATTATCACCAGCATTGGTAATAAATATACTTTGGTTTGTTGAAATTGGTTTTATAAAAAATGATTCAGGACCATTTTTTGCCGCAACCCATGGAGTTGATTTACCATAATTTGGTGAAGATGGTACAAACGCATCCCATTGATAAACCTGTAAGTTTGGATCGAATTTAGCACCAAAAGAAGCATCTTCAGTTGTTGGTGTAACCAAATCTGGTTTACCATCACCGTTTACGTCAAAGTAAAAAAAGTATCCGCTCGGGTCATTATAAAACTGACCATAACCAGCACCATATTGGTTTTGGTATTTAGGGAACGTTGATTTGTCAATTTCACTAAGGCTTACACTTGAGTTAACTGTGATACCCAAGCCACGCTTTGCTTTTTTGGTTGTAATTAAAATAACGCCATTACTACCGCGTGATCCGTACAACGCAGTTGCAGCAGCACCTTTTAAAATAGTTACATTCTCAATATCATCCGGGTTAATATCCGTTGCCGGGCTACCATAATCATAACCGCCGCCGCCAGCTGATTGATCGCTGTTGGCCAAAGACTTACCGCCAGTCATTCCACTGTTAGTATTATCGTTACCAACAGGAACACCGTCAATTACAAAAAGTGCCTGGTTATTACCGGTGATTGACTTAACTCCCCTAAGCACAACGTTTGTTGAAGCACCCAGTGAATTATTTTGCCTGATTTCAAGCCCTGATACTTTACCTGATAATCCATCAACAAAGTTGCTTGAACGCGTTTTGCTTACTTCGTCGCCGCTTACTTGCTGAGCAGCATAACTTTGTTGGTTGCGGGTTCTTTGAATACCCAAAGCGCCTGTTACAACAACCTCACCAAGCTGTGTACTTCCTGATGCAAGTGTAACGTTAATTACGCCGCCCTTGCCGGTTGGAATTTCTTTATTAGCATAACCAATAAAGCTGAAAACAAGTGTTGAGCCGTCCGGTGCTTCGATTGTGTATTTACCGGCTGTGTTTGTTTGGGTACCAACGTTAGTACCCTTTACCTTTACTGTTACTCCCGGGATGGGTAGGCCGTCTTCTTGGGCCTTTACCGTACCAGTAACCGTACGGTTTTGTGCAAATGCCTGTGTTATGCATAACATCAGGAAACACAAACTTACTAGTAGAAGTTTTTTCATGTTTGTTAATAATAAGATCAGTTAATAGTTAATTAATCATAAAAGTAATGTTACATTATTAAATTGTCAAGCAAAATCTAAAAAAAAAGCAGTTTTTTTTAAAAAAAGATAACTTTATACCACAAAAATAATAATTTTAGTACTATGTATTGCATAATACAATTTAAAACATATATCTTTGTAGTATGATTGTTGAAAACACACAAACCCAAATGCGCAAAGGAATATTGGAGTACTGCATTCTCTCCATTATTGCCAAGGGCGAAACCTACGCATCAGATATAATTGCCGAATTAAAAAGGGCTCAACTCCTTGTGGTTGAGGGCACTTTGTACCCTTTGCTAACCCGTTTAAAAAACAATGGATTACTCACTTATAACTGGGTCGAATCCACCTCCGGCCCGCCCCGTAAATATTATGTTTTATCTGACGAAGGCAAAAATGTGCTTGAACAACTCGATAAAACCTGGGAAGAATTACTTTTTGCAGTTCAAACCGCCATTGGCGAAAGAAAATAAATAAAACCTGAAATTATTACTGTCATGAACAAAACTATAATCATAAATATAAACGGCATCGTATTTCATATTGAAGAAGATGCCTACGAAATTTTAAAAAACTACATGACGGATGTAAAACGTCATTTTTCAACATCGGCAGATAGCCTTGAAATTACAACCGACATTGAAAACCGCATTGCAGAGATGTTTTCGGAAATTCTGTTAAAAGAAAACAAACAGGTTGTTGTAGAACAGGATGTTAAATTAGTTGTGGAGCAAATGGGCACCGTTGCCGATTTTGAACACGCCGAAAACGACAGCAAAGCAGATTCCGCCGCTTACACCTACAATACCGAGGGCCGCCGTTTATTCCGCGATCCTGATGATCACCTGGTTGGGGGCATTTGTGCTGGTATTGCCAATTATTTTGACATCAACCCCGTTTGGATAAGGCTGGCATTTGCCATATCATTTGCTTTTGCAGGCAGTGGCTTTATATTATACATTATACTGTGGATAGTAATACCCAAAGCCGTTACCCGTGCCGACAGGATGGCCATGAAAGGCGAAAAACAAAACCTGCAAGGCTTTAAAAAGAATTTTGAAGACGAAATAAACTCAGTTAAACAAAATCTTTCATCTTTTGGTAACGAAGCGAGGCCTTTTGTTTATAAAGCCCGTGATTTTGCCGGTGATTTCTTCCATCACTTAGGCATCTTTCTTAACGGTGCCGGCAAGGTGCTTATTAAGTTGGTGGGCATCTTTATAATGCTGATGTGCTTTGGTGGCGTTATCGCCTTAGTTGTTTCGTTTGTCGCCGTTTTTGTTTTAGGCAAAGAACCTGTTCACATTCACCTCTTCCCTTTTAATGTAATTAAAAACCAATATGCCAGCAATGTTTATATCGCGGCATTCTCGGCAGCCATTATCCCGCTCATCGCTATTATCCTGCTTATAATAAAGGCTGTATTTAATACCGGCAGCATCGGCAGGTCAACAGCTACTGTTTTCTTTGTGCTCTGGCTATGTTCATTAGGCATGCTTGCGTTCTATGGCGTAAAAATTTCAAATGAGTTTAGAGAGTCGGCCAGGTTTACCCAAAATATAAACATCAAGCCAACGGCCAATAACACTTATTATCTGAAACTTAACGACGTAAAATATTTTAGTCATGAGGACAGCTTAAGGCTTGATATCAAAAATAATTTTCAAAATATGATTGTTGTTGATGACGACGAAAACGGTATAAATAACGAACCGCGCAATGTGACCATCAATATTGAAAAAAGCGATGTTAAACAACCTGTACTCGAAGAATCATTCAGAGCAAACGGAAGGGATTTTTACGATGCTTTATCTAATGCCCGCAACACCAGCTATGTATTTGCTCAGCAAGACTCTGTTTTAAAGTTTGATTATGCTTTACGCAAAAGACCAAACATTAACTGGCACGACGAGGAGGTAACTCTTACCCTAAAAATACCACTAAATGCCAAACTGGTAATTGACGAACGGCTGCAGGATTATTTAAACGATGGAACCAACGTATATGATTGCAAAGGGATAAACAAACAGGATAAGGCAAGCACCGCCACATTTATAATGACTGATAACGGCCTGCAATGCAAAGTTGACACTTTAGTTACTGCAAAAAAAGACAGCGTTAAAATAGACAGCGCTCAATAAATAGTTGGCAGTAGGCCGTTTGCAGCAGCAGATGAAGATGTTTGCAGTTGACAGGTCTTGAAATGGGTGGCTCGCAAAGGTATATGATTATACTTATGCGGGCCGCCCTTCTTTATGGAGCATTTACCGATCCAAACCTGCCTTTCGCCGAAAAAGTTAAATTTTTTGTAACCTTAAGCCCTTTCCGAGCATCTTATTGTCGTTAGTACAGCTTTTTTAAACAGAATGCGAAAGCGCTTTTAGTCAAAAGGTACAACAGGTCATAGAAAACTAACCTTTGGTCAAAAAAATTTAGCCCAACAACTAACATTTCGTTCTTTTACTTAGCAAATAAAAAATCAACCTTATAAAACATCATATAAACAATGAAAACTGCCTATATAAAATAAGTACAAACCCCAACCGGCTTAAAACATCGCCGGAAAAAAAACAAACATTAAATCAAGATAAAAAAAGAAGCAATTCTTTAACGGGCAAACTATTGCCAAAAGCCAACAAATAATGAAACCAACCAGAAGCATATTATTTATTTTAACCTTATTACTATTTATAGTAAGCACCAATACCTTGCTTGCACAAACAACTAAAGCAACCGGAACTGTTGCGGGTACCTTAACAGACGAAAAAGGCAAACCAATGGACTATGCCACGGTGAGCCTGCTTAAATCTCAGGATTCATCGGTAGTTAAAGGAACTTTAAGTAATCAAAACGGCGCTTATACCTTTGATCATATTGCCGCAGGCAGTTATATTGTAAAGGCTACCGTGGTGGGCTATCAAAAAGCTGAGTGCGCTGCTTTTAATTTAACCGCAGGTTCAACATTTACAGTTCCGGCACTACAGATGCAGCCAAGCAACCACACCTTAAATACCGTTACCATTACCGCCTCAAAACCATTGATTGAACATAAAAACGACCGCGTTGTTATGAATGTTGAAAACAGCGTTCTGGCAGCTGGCAACTCAGCAATGGAAATATTGGAACGTGCCCCGGGTGTTACGGTTGATAAAGACGATAACATCAGCATAAAAGGCAAACAGGGCGTTACCGTAATGATTAATGATAAGCTTACTTATCTTACCTCTACCCAGCTGGCAACTTTGCTCCGCTCAACTGATGGTACTACTATACAATCTATCGAGATCATTACCAATCCTTCGGCCAAATATGATGCTGCCGGAAATTCGGGGATCATCAACATCAAACTTAAAAAGAGCAAACAGAGCGGCACTAACGGCAGCATAACAGCAGGTGCAGGATACGGCGCTTATGGTAAGGATAATGAGAACTTAACCTTAAACCACAAGGAGGGCAATTTAAATCTCTTCGGCTCATTTAGCCATAACGATGACAAACGCATCCAGAATATCGGCATTAAACGTATTATTCCGGACATTACTACGCCGCCAACTTATTTTAGCCAAACAAGCCCGATTATTTCTGATAACCATAACAACAGCTACCGCTTAGGTGCTGATTATGACCTATCACCAAAAAACACTATAGGTGCCGTGGTTAGCGGCTATTTTAACGGCGAAGGAGATAATATAGACGACCATACCTATATCGGCCCTAATTTTAACCAGGTTGATTCGTCGCTGCGCACCGTTTCGGCTACGCGTCAAACCTATCATAACTTCGCAGTGAACCTTAACGATACTTATAAAATTGATACTGCCGGGCAGGAGTTAAGTGCCGATCTTGATTATTCGAAATTCAAAAACAACTCCCATTCCACCTATATTACCGATTTTTACCTGCCGGATGGAAGCGTACAGCAGCCTGAAGCATACTTAGGCAATAACACGCCATCGAATATTGATATCCGCACGGGAAAAGTTGATTATGCCAATCCGATAACAAAAACATTAAAGTTTGAAACCGGGTTAAAATATAGCGATGTTAAAACAGATAACGATTTGATGGAGAGCAGCTCGCCAAACGATCCTTATTTGAGTACCAATCATTTTGTTTATGATGAAAAGATAGAAGCTGGTTATGTAAATTTAAACAAGGATTTTAAAGGTTATTCGGTACAGGCCGGTTTAAGGGCGGAGTATACCCGTTCTGTTGCCAACGGCGACTCGGCAAACGTGGTGTCAATAATACCGCGCAATTATCTTAACCTCTTTCCAAGCTTTTTTATAAGCCACACCATCAACCCAAAAAACGAAATAAACTTTTCATACAGCCGCCGTATCGACAGGCCGCAATATGATAATCTTAATCCCTTTGTTTTCCGCCTTGATCCCTACACTTACGTAAAAGGCAACCCTTATTTAAAACCACAGTACACCAATAACTTTGAATTTAACTATACCTATAATAAGAACATTACACTAACACTGGGCTACAGTCATACCACCGACGTAATGACCGAAGTACCGGGTACCGATCCTGCTACAAATACCTCATTTATAACACAGGAAAATCTGCAGCAACAAATTGCTTATAATGCTAATATTTATGCACCTTATACTATTACTAAATGGTGGGAGGGTAACGTTAATGCCACTGCTTTTTACCTGGGCTTTAAGTCTGACGGATTAGAAGGCGGTAATTTAGACAGAGGTCAGGTTGCTTATAATATAAGAGCCACCCAAACATTTACACCATTTGCAGGCTACAAAGCCGAGTTAACCAGTAATTATCAATCTGATTTAACTTACAGCCTTTACGATGTTAAAGCGCGTTACTCAACCGATGCCGGGATAAGCCACTCATTCGCCGATAAAAAAGCCAACATAAAGCTTTCCATGAGTGATATTTTTAATACACTGCACAATGATGTTAACAGCAATTACGAAAACACCATATTATATATTACCCAAAAACGCGAAAGCAGGATTACCCGCCTAACCTTTACTTACAACTTTGGCAACAACAAAATAAAAGCCCGCGAACATCAAAGCGGTGCCGATGATGAAAAGAGCAGGGTGAAGGGGAATAATTAGTTTGCAGTGGGCAGCTTGCAGTAGGCGGTGACGCTCAGTTGGCAGTTTGCAGTTGACAGTAACGAGCAGTTTGCGATAGTTAGTAAATTTCGGTTTGCAGTGGGTAGTTGGCCCATAAATGTTTGTAGTTATCAATTTGCGTAGATACCGCTCACTGCAAACCGGCTACCGCAAACTGCCCACTGAAAACTGCAAACTGAACTAATTTCCTACCATAAATACTGCATTCCCGAACAGCAGCTTGCCGTTTTCCCAAAAGCTACGGAATATAGGGTCATCAACCATATAAATTACGGAGCCACGGCCCATGGGTTGTACCCCAAGCAGCATACCGTCTTTAATTTTTTCCTTACTTTTTTGGCCAACAAAGCCCGATACATATCCGTCTTTTTTTATGATGCCTACGTTCCAGTCATCATCGCCTAAAAAATCATAAATATCGTCACTTAGTTTTATGGCATAATAATAAGGAGGCAGGCCAAAACCAAGCGGATGGGTATTATCAAGGTTTATTTTATAAATGGCGCCCGGCACGCTGGTACGCAGAGCATCTTTGTCACGGTCGTCATATACTTTTACCGGCTCCGGTTTGCTTTTGTCGTCTGCTTTGGCATCTTTTTTATCTTCCTTTTTTTTCAGGTCGAATCCTTTTTTATCAACCAGTTGCGCAACGGCATTTTCCATTGCTATCAGCTTGCCGCCATCACGTATCCAGGCCTGCAGCTTGTCTGATGGAAAATCCTCGTAATTACCATCCGGAAAAATGGCCACATCAAAATCGGCCAACCTTACCCGGTTCAAATCCTTGTAGCGCACCAGGGTAATAGGGTAATTGATCTGCTGCTCAAAAAAGTGCCAAACCTCGCCCATGGCCTCCGCCGAAACACCCTCGCCGGTAACCAGCATTACATTGGGCTTTTTGATGTACCGGATAACATCCGAACCCAGATCCGCACCCCTATCAACAAAACCGGAGGTGAGTGGGGTTAATTCATGCCCAAGGCTTGCGGCTAATTGTGTAACTGCCTGGTCAAAGTCCGGCTGATTATTCCCGGCCTGCGTAATCAGCAATGAGCCTGCCGGGAACTTTTTTCCCGTTGCTTCAAAAGGCCTTTCCGAATACCGTACTTTGATGCCTTTTTTTAATAGCGCCGCCAAAAACTTAACATCACTAACCGATTGCCACGAAGAAACATAAGCATAAAAATGTGGTGTTGCCATATTAGCAGGTGGAGCAGAAAGCTGTACATGAGTTACCCTTACCTCAGGTGCCTTTATAGATTCTTTTAATCCGTAGGCATCGAGCCCATAAACATAAGGCAGGGACCAAGCGGTTATATCATAGGTGTTGGAATCAGCTATAAAGGTTTTAGGCTCAAGCAATACATTTAACAATACTGATTTAGGCTGAAAGGCATTAATAACCAAATCGCTTTTTTTAACCCCATACTGTTCTGTTTTGCCCGTAAAGTAGTTATAGCCCGTAACATCCTGACTAAAGCCGAAACCATACTGAATACCATTTCTGCGAAGCAATTCGCTCAGATGGTTTATTTTTTCCTGGTTATCATTTTTGATAATATACGTTTTGTATTCTCCGGGTGGGTTATTGATGCTATTACTATAAAATGTTTTAAACTCATCTAAAAGCCTTTGCGCATTTGCCGAAACTATTTCGATAGTACTGATGCTGGTTGAATGATGGTGAGCAATCCTGTCTGCCAATGTTAAAGTATCGCCGGCCCGGGTAACAACAGCCAGCCCGGCGCCAATTCCGCCTTGCTCGTAGGTCATACCGATGGAACCATTATACAATGGATAAGTATCTCCGTAAGATGGGTAAAGCAGATCAAACTCCTGTTTGGTGAAATACAACCATCCGTTTTGATCAAAATACTTCGCATTATTTTTTCCTATGATGGTTTGAAATTTGCGTTGCCATGGCGTAATATCCCGGTGAAAAGGTTCGGCTGCGGGAGCAAAGTAGTAAGGGGCGTTATAACCTTGTTCGTGATAATCTACATGTACCTGCGGCAGCCATTGATTAAATAAAGCCAGGCGTGCCTGTGTTTCCTTTTGTGTTTGCCAGGCCCAATCGCGGTTAAGGTCAAAATAATAATGGTTTATCCTGCCACCCGGCCATGGCTCAATATGTTCGCGCGAAGCAGGATTTGCATCAGGCACTTCTCCTCGTACTGAGTTATAGAAATTCACATAGCGCTCACGGCCATCCGGGTTTAAACAGGGGTCAATTACTACAACCGTATTTTTTAACCATGTTTTTGTATTAGCGTTATCCGGGTCAACCAAATCAAATAAAGTTTGCATAGCGGTTTCGCTGGAGGCCGGTTCATTCCCGTGAACATTAAAACTCAGCCACAAAATTACCGGGGCATTATTAAGGGTAGCGGCAGCGGTTGTGGTTCTTAAACTGGTTCCGTATTTCTCCTCAAAAACGCTGTCAATAATAGTATTCTTTTTCTTATCGCTGGTAGTGCCAAATACTACTTTCTCCAATCCCGCCAGCCTCAAATTATTAATCCTGATCTCATCTAACCTTCCAATATTCTCATCAGATGCAATAAACATAGCCAGCAGCGGCCGCCCTTCGTTGGTTGTACCGTACTGTTGCAGCTTTACATTTTTTGATACCTGTGCTATGTATTTAAAATATTCAACAATTTTATAATGAGGGGTAAACTGATCGCCCGGTTTATAACCCAAAAAGCTTTCGGGCGATTTAATTTCCTGGGAAAATGCAACACAAACAACACTCAAAAAAACAAACAGCAGGGAGGTCCTTTTTAACATCTGATTAATTTATATAAAGCTAATTTAAATAAATATTTGATTGTGCTTTAATTATGTCTGAACCGGAATTAAAAGATTTGAGGGATTTAGAGCGGATACAATCGTTTAAAAAGTAGCGGTTTGCCTATTAAAGCAAATAAAAATCAAGGCAATCATAAAAATCCCGAAAAATCAGCGGTCCAAAATCCGCACATTTGCATATCTTCACATCTGCGCAACAAAATTAATGACACCGGTACAGGCACTACAGAAATATTTCGGATATAGCGGCTTCAGGCACGAGCAGGAGGCCATTATTCAGCACGTTTTAAACAAAAAAGACGTGCTGGCGCTGATGCCTACCGGCGGCGGTAAATCTATTTGTTATCAGTTGCCCGCCGTAATGCTGGATGGCCTTACCATTGTAATATCACCCTTGATAGCATTGATGAAGGACCAGGTTGACGCGCTGAATGTTAACGGCATAGCGGCCGCATTTTTAAACTCAAGCCAATCAACCGAAGAACAGATTCAGCTAACGCACAGGCTCCGCAACAACGAGATTAAGCTGCTTTACCTTGCGCCCGAGCGTTTGTTTGCTAACGAGGGCAAGCTCACCACTTTTTTAAAAACACTGCCGGTTTCGCTCATCGCGATTGACGAGGCGCATTGCATCTCGCACTGGGGGCATGATTTCAGGCCTGAATACCTGGCGCTGGCTGGCCTCAAAAATCAATTCCCTGGCGTGCCGGTTATTGCTCTTACTGCCACTGCCGATAGCCTCACCAAAAAAGACATTCTCGAAAAATTAAACCTCCGGGACCCTGCTATATTTATATCATCCTTTAACCGCGCCAACATCACCTACCGGGTTATCCCAAAAAAGAACAGCTTTAACCAGCTACTTGCTTTTTTGGATGAACGGAAAGATGATTCGGGCATTATTTATTGCCTGTCGCGCAAGTCAACCGAATCATTAGCTGCCGATTTGAAAGCCGAAGGCTTTTCGGCCGAGGCCTATCATGCCGGGTTGGATAATGCGCTCAAAGCCCGCACGCAGGAAGCTTTTTTGCGCGATGAAATAAAGATTATTGTAGCTACCATTGCTTTTGGCATGGGCATTAATAAATCAAACGTGCGCTACGTGGTGCATATTGATATGCCCAAAAACATTGAGGGTTATTACCAGGAGACCGGTCGCGCAGGTCGTGACGGACTGCCATCAGAAGCTATGCTGCTTTACTCACCCGGCGATGCCATCAAACTAAAACAGTTTGCCATGATTGAGGACAACCCCGCGCAAAGCCGTATAATGCTCAGCAAGCTAAACGATATGGTTAATTATTGTCAGCTTCATGCCTGCCGCAGACAGTTTTTGTTGAGGTATTTTGATGAAGATGCCTTGCCGAATTGCGGATCGTGCGATTTCTGTTTAACGGAGTTTGTTATGTTTGATGCTACGCTGATTGCCCAAAAGGCGCTATCTGCAGTTGTAAGGCTAAAAGAACGTTTCGGAAGTACCTACGTGGTTGATTTTTTACGCGGATCAAAAAACGAAAAGATCAGGCCCGAACATAAAGAACTTAAAACCTACGGTATTGGTGCCGATATCAGCAAGACAGATTGGTTCCGCTACCTGCGCGAACTTGCCGCGCAAGGCTATCTGCAAGTTACTGATGATGCCTACCCTATATTAAAACTCACCTCAAAAAGCGACGCCGTACTAAAAGGACTGGAAAAGGTAGAACTGGTAGCAACAGAAGTCACTACCGAAGATCATCAGCCTACCGAGGCACTGCCTCATGAAGCAGCGCTTTTAGCCGAAATAAAAGCCATCAGACGCGATATTGCCCAGCACGAAAATGTACCGCCATATATTATTCTTTCGGACGCTACCCTGCTGGAGATTGCCACTTATCTGCCGCAAAGTTTGGATGAGCTTCGTTTTATATCCGGCTTTGGCGATATTAAACTGGCCCGCTACGGCCGTGAATTTTTGCTGCCCGTAAAAAACTACGCTGCTAAAAACGGCCTTACATCTAAAATGAAACAAAAATCGCCCAAACGCGAGCGCAAAGCCAGAACGGAACGTACCGGTGAGAAATTACGATCATCGGACACCCGGCAGGAAAGCCTTACGTTATTCAGAGCCGGTAAAAGCATTGCCGAAATTGCCTCCGGGCGCAGTCTTTCGGCAACAACAATAGAAAGCCATTTGGCTCATTTTGTACAATCGGGCGAGGTGGATGTACTGGCAATGGTGGCAAACGAAAAGATCCCGGCAATTAAAACTGCCGTTGAAAGCTACGGGTTTGAAAAGCTTGCACCATTAAAAGAGATATTAGGAACCGGGATCAGTTATGGCGAGATCAAAGCAGTGATAGCCTGGATGCAACGGATGGGAACGATATAAAAACACATTTCCTTACATAGCGATGGGTTTGAAACCCATCGCTATGTTGGAAAACAAGCCACCACGTCATTGCGAGGAAGTACGACGAAGCAATGATGCTTTATTTAATTAGATGTAGAGACGCAATGCATTGCGTCTCCGATTTACAGGGCGAATAACCCGAGGTAGAATTTGCATGCGGGAGACGCAATGCATTGCGTCTCTACAATAATCACTTTGGCAAAGGAAAATATTTTTAACAATGACCACTACAGCAAACATTTACAATCTTTTTCTTCAGCATCCGCTAATCAGCACCGATACGCGAAAAATAGCTGCCGGCAGCCTGTTTTTTGCCTTAAAAGGAGATAAGTTTGATGCCAATACCTTTGCCGAACAAGCCATAGCAGCAGGCGCGGCTTATGCCATAATTGATAACCCGGCCTATCAGATCAATGAAAAATATATTTTGGTTGATGATGCGCTTGCCGCCCTGCAGGATCTGGCCCGTTACCATCGCCAACAATTAACCATCCCGATTATTGGTTTAACCGGCACCAATGGCAAAACTACCACCAAAGAGCTTATTAATGCTGTTTTATCCCAACATTTTAAAACGCAGGCCACACAGGGAAACCTCAACAATCATATCGGCGTGCCGTTAACCCTTTTAACCATTAATGCGTCGCACCAAATGGCGGTTATTGAAATGGGTGCCAATCACCAAAAAGAAATTGAACTGCTTTGTAGCATTGCACAGCCTTCGCACGGCCTTATTACCAACGTGGGCAAGGCACATTTGGAAGGCTTTGGAGGAGTAGAAGGTGTTAAAAAAGGTAAAGGCGAGTTGTATGATTTTTTGAGTCGGGAAGTCCGAAAGTCCGAAAGTCCGGAAGAAGCTTCAATTTCTCAAGGGGTTGCTTTTGTTAATGGTGATAATGGCACATTGATGGAAATGCAGCAGGCACGCAGCCTGAAAAATGTAGTTTTTTATGGGGCGCAAGGCGCAGGTGATCTTGTTTCGGGTGAATTGATAGAAAACTCGCCGCTTTTAACCCTGCGGTGGGCGAACAACCAAACGGACAATAGTCACAGCGTAAAAACACAACTTACCGGTGCCTATAATCTGGATAATATATTAGCGGCAATCTGCATCGGTGTATATTTTAAATTATCAGACGATGAAATAAATAAAGGCATCGAAGGTTATCAACCTAAAAACAACCGCTCACAAATTGTACAAACCGCTACCAATACCCTTATATGCGATTACTATAACGCCAACCCAAGCAGCATGTTTGTGGCTATTGAAAACGTCGGCAAAATTACCGCTAAAAGGAAAGTTTTAATTTTGGGCGATATGTTTGAAATGGGTGCCGAAGCTGCTGCCGAACACGAAGCCGTTATAAAAAAGGCTATGGAAACACTCGTAGATGATCGAATATTTATTGGGAAGGAGTTTAATGCATTGAGTCCGAAAGTCCGAAAGTCCGGAAGTCCGAAAGAAGCTGCTAACTCAACTTTTTACGAAACTGCTGAAGACGCTATTGCCGGACTAAAAGCTAATCCCATAAAAAACTCAACCATACTGATCAAAGGCTCCCGCGGTATGGCACTGGAGCGATTGGTGGAGTTGTTTTAGTGATCTCCTCCTGGCGAAAGACTTACGAAGTTTTGAAAACTTCGTAAGTCTGACTCCGCTATTTCTCCCCTCAGTGGTTTGACTTTCTTCGTGCGTCATTGCGAGGCACGAAGCAACCCCCGACTTTACCGGGCGGCCAGAGAGGTATTGAATTTGCATAGTTGGGGTGCACAGGTCCGATGATTGTCCTGCGTAGAGGTTGCTTCGTTCCTCGCAATGACGCTCATTTTAGCCCGTCCGTGGTTTGTGTCCTCACAAACCACCCCTATCCCAACGCCAGTTCCGCAACCTCTTCCCCTACTAAACTCCCCATAGCCACGCCCATTCCATTGCACCTTACCGCGCAAAAAACATTGGGCTCAACCTGTTTTACTATCGGGCTTATATCTTCACCAAAGCCCATAATGCCGCTCCACCAATAATCTATTTCAAAATGCTGACCGGGCAGTATCATATCCCTTAAATAAGCAGTAAGCTTATTTTTTATAGCGTCCGTTTCGCCAAATTCCCAGGTTTCTTCGGCTTTAAAATCCAGATTACGGCCCCCGCCAAAAAGAATGCGGTTATCAATATTGCGGAAATAATAATAGCCTTCATCAAAATGATAAGTGCCTTTTAATTTTAATCCGTTAATGGGTTTGGTAATCAGCACCTGCCCCCTGCCGGGTATCACTTTAAGCTCAGGAAACAATTGGCTTGCAAAAGCATTGGTGGCCAGTATCACTTTAGTAGTTTTAAAGTTCCCCTGCGAGGTTTGCAGAATGATTTGGCCGGGCTCATTTTCAATCTTCAAAATTTCGCAGCTGTTTAAAACCAGCACCCCAAGGCTATGCACTTTATCTAATAAGGTGCGCATCATTTTGCCAGTATGTAGCTGGCCCTCAAAAGGGTTATAGATCATCCGGCTAACGCCTTTAAAACCAAAATCTGCTATTTTGGCATTTGCTGCTGCATAAATGTCGTGCTGGCCTATGGCTTCCCGTAGCAGGCTGTTAAGTTCAGGTACCCGGCTTATGCAATCATCGGCCCGGTCCGTTTCATCCTCCATAAACAATTCGTAGCCGCCATACTGATAATAATCAATATTAGCATCGCCTAAATTTTGCCTCAGGCGCTGTAATCCGCGCCATTTATAATTAACCATGCGGGCAACCTCATCTGCCGGGGAATGCTCAAGCGATGCAACTTGCTCTGATACAGTACCAAAGCAGGCAAAACCAGCATTCTTTGTGCTTGCCCCGGTAGGTAAAAAACCACGCTCAAGCACCAACACTTTAAGCGTTGGTTGTTGCAGCTTTAAATGCAGCGCCGCACTTAGGCCTACCAGCCCGCTGCCAATAATAATAACATCAGCATTATCAATAAATGCGGTACGCTCCCAATACGAAAATGTGTTTGCCCCCATATCACTGTTATATTTTGCGGAATACTTTTTGTTTAATAACTAAAGACCAAGGTCTTTAATCAAAAGTATATAATTATTCGTGTTTTAACTCAAAGGTTCGGATCACAGACTTAACACTAAAAAAATGGATCATTTATCATTTATAACAGGATATATCAGCATGGGCTCAGCATGGTTTTTAATGATTGTTATTGCTATAGTAAGCTTTATTGTGCAATGGCGTTTTAAAAGTAAGTTTAAAACCTATGCGGAGATTCCTCTGCTATCCGGCATGTCGGGCCAGCAGGTAGCCGAAAAAATGCTGTACGATAACGGCATTTACGATGTACAGGTAATTGCTGTTGAAGGTCAGCTCACCGATCACTACAACCCCGAAACAAAAACCGTTAATTTAAGTCCCGATGTTTTTTACAGCCGCAGCGTTGCTTCGGCAGCCGTTGCTGCGCATGAATGCGGGCACGCCGTACAACATGCCCGGGCTTATAGCTGGTTAAGTTTACGCACTGCCATTGTGCCTGTTATTAACGTGGCGTCAACCCTAACCCAATGGACTTTATTTATTGGGGTGATGCTGCTCTTTTTTATGCATAATCCTTACGTTTTGGCTGTAGGCGTTGCTGCATTAGCTTTGGTTACCACGTTTAGCTTTATAACCCTGCCCGTTGAGTTTGACGCCAGCAACCGCGCATTAGCCTGGTTAAATAACAACTATACCGTTATGCAAACCGCCGAAGAACACGAGCAGGCAAAAGACGCCCTATGGTGGGCCGCCATGACTTATGTTGTCGCCGCATTAAGTGCCTTAGCCACGCTGCTTTATTACGCTTCGTTTTTATTTAACCGCCGGAATTAATACCCCTTCTAACGTTTTTGCGAGGCATGAAGCAGGCTATTTTGTCTGAACCTTGATTCAAAGGATTTTAGGATTGCCATGATAATCAGGAAAATCTTAAAATCAGGAAAATCTTAAAATCAGGAAAATCATGGTTCAGACAAAAGTAATTCCCCAAACCCCTTCTTTTTCAATACCTTAAAACCATCCCTCCCACATTAGTTTTCCATTAGAATTTACATTGGGGATAAGTTTTTTAAACTTTATCACTTATTGATTGTCTAATAAATAGTACAAATTACATCAACCATGAAAAAGATAATAAAAAAAATCATTTTAATATGTGTCGTCTCATTTGCAGTGTCAAATGCATTCGCACAAGTCAGTGTGAGCCTGACTGTTGGGATAGCGCCCCCTGCGTTACCCGTTTATACACAACCAGAATGCCCGGTTGACGGCTATCTGTGGCAACCAGGCTATTGGGCTTATGATAATGTCGACGGTTATTATTGGGTACCCGGTGTTTGGGTAGCTCCACCTGATCCGGGCTTATACTGGACTCCTGCTTATTGGGGTTATGATGGTGGCCATTACGGATTTTATGCCGGATATTGGGGCCCGCACGTAGGTTTCTACGGTGGTATTAATTACGGATATGGCTACGGTGGTTACGGTTACGGTGGTGGTAGATGGTCGGGCGGAAGGTTTCAATACAATACCGCAGTTGTCCACGTAAACAACACCTTTATACACAACACCTATGTCGATCGTACTGTTGTTCGCAATTCAGGTAGTCGTACCAGCTTTAATGGCCGGGGTGGTGTTAATGTAAGACCAAGGGGACAGGAACTTTCAGCAATGAAAGAACGCCACGTACAGCCCACGGCACAACAGCAATCACATCAGATGGCTGCAAGCCGCGACAGGAGCCAGTTTGCCAAAGTAAACCATGGTCGCCCAGCAGCTCCGGCTATGAATAAAGTTGATGGCCATGCCTATACTGCAAAGGGCCATGTAGCTCCTGCGGCCGCTAACCATGAGGCTGCAAACAGAACAGCTACCGAAAATGCCAAACGTACTGGAGCTAATCATGAAGCTGCTACAAACAAGTCAGCCGAAAACGCTAAACGTACCGAAGCTAATCACGAAGCTACTGCAAACAAATCAGCCGAAAACGCTAAACGTACCGAAGCTAACCACGAAGCTACGGCAAACAAATCGGCCGAAAACGCTAAACGTACCGAAGCTAACCACGAAGCTACGGCAAACAAATCGGCCGAAAACGCTAAACGTACTGAAGCTAATCACCAGTCCGCTGCAAATAAATCAGCTGCCGAAAATGCTAAGTACGCTGAACATACAGCCAAACCAGCAAACCATACAACAGCTCCTGCTGCAAGACCGGTAAATCATGAAGCTGCAAGGCCGCAGGAACAACCGCGTCCACAACAACATGCAACGCAACCTCGTCCGCAGGCACAGCCGCAACATACTGCGCAGCCTCGTCCGCAGGCACAGCCGCAACATACTGCGCAGCCGCGTCCGCAACAGCAGCCGCATGCAGCACAACCGCAGCAACACGCGGCACAACCACATCAGCAAGCTGAACCACAACACGAAAAGAAAGGATAATTTTTCCTGATTTTTATGTCAAATAACAAAAAAACCGCTTCGGAGTCCGAAGCGGGTTTTTTACTTATATCTTAAATTTTATTTTAATTCATTCTGTAAGGAGCAATCAGGTAAAACTCCGGTATCTGCACGTTAAAAAGAGAATTATCCATTAAGCGCGACATCTGGTACTCGCCTTTCATGCTGCCCATATCGGTTTTTAAATTACAGCCCGAAACATACTCATGCGACTGGCCCGGCTCAATAACCGGCTGCTGACCAACCACTCCTTCTCCCTCAACTTCTCTTTTTGCTCCGTTAGAATCAAAAATATACCAATGCCGTCCTAACAGCCGAACTGCGTAATTACCCATGTTCTCTATATTCACCTTATAGGCAAACATAAAATGATCATTCGCAGGATTCGAATATTCAGGCTGGTAAACGGTTTCAACCGAAACCTTAACACCGTCTGTAATAGTAGTAACCATATAAAGATCTCTTTTATTTCAAATATATAATTTACAGTCAAATATTAAGCCATATCCGTTACAAAAAAATTAGTTTATTTTTTGCAGCCGCCAGCGCTTGTTTAATTTGTTAAACCTTAACAACCAGCGGCTCTACGTTTGGTTTAATAAACATTTGCTGTTTTTAAAATTCCATTTCGGGCGCAAAGCCTGCATAGCGCGGGTTTTGGCTCACTTCGTCCAAAATACCCATTACCTCTTCAAGCGTACCCGCAGTAACCAGGCGCATACGGTACTCTTTAAAGTTTTCGATGCCTTTAAAATAGTTGGAGTAATGCCTGCGCATTTCAAAAATGCCGGTTTTAGGCCCTTTCCACTCCATCGACTTTTGCAAATGGGTGGTACAGGCGTCAATTCGCTCGGCAATAGTTGGCTTATCCAAATGCTCGCCTGTTTTAAAGTAATGTTTTATTTCTCTGAAGATCCATGGGTAACCTATGGCCGCCCTGCCTATCATCATCCCGTCAACACCAAACTCCATACGCCAGTCGGCCGCTTTCTCGGGCGAATCAATATCACCATTACCAAAAATAGGGATCTGTATCCTCGGGTTCTTTTTTATATCGCGGATTAATGCCCAATCGGCAACGCCTTTATACATCTGCGCACGGGTGCGGCCATGTATAGTCAACGCTTTTATACCCACGTCCTGCAAGCGTTCCGCAACTTCGTATACATTTTTGGTGTTATCATCCCAGCCCAAACGGGTTTTTACCGTTACGGGTAAGTGCGTGGCTTCTACCACAGCCTTAGTCATGGCAACCATTTTGTCAATATCCTGCAATAAACTTGCACCGGCGCCACGGCATGCTACCTGTTTTACGGGGCAGCCGTAGTTAATATCCATCAAATCGGGCTTGGCAAGGGTGGCAATTTCGGTAGCTTCGCGCATGTGATCAATATCACTGCCGAAGATCTGAATGCCTATAGGGCGCTCATACTCAAATATATCCAATTTCTGGCGGCTCTTTGCTGCATCACGGATCAACCCCTCACTAGAGATAAACTCCGTATACATCATATCCGCGCCGTGCTGTTTGCATACGTAACGGAACGGCGGATCACTTACATCCTCCATCGGCGCAAGTAACAGCGGGAATTCCCCTAAATCAATATTTCCTATTTGTACAGACATGCCTTATCTTCGTTGCAAAAATACGTATTTTAAGCCGGATGATAAATACTCCATACAAAGACTTAGAAAAGGGTGACAATCAGATACATCCCGGAATGCAGTTTTTAATTTTTATTGGCATTTTTTTATTGCTTTTAATTATTGGAAATGCAATCGGCGCCGGCCTCATTACAGCGCTGTATGGCTTAAAAACGTTAACGGCAATTGCCAATTTAAACGTCTCGGCCCCTCATTTTATAAATGCCCTGTGGATTTTGCAAATAGCAGGTACAACACTACCCATTTTTGCAAGCCCTGTGTTTTTTGCTAATATAATAGTAAGAGATACTGACGATTATATTAAACCCGGCTTTAGATTTCCTTTAGGGCTTTTGTTTTTGGTGTTTTTTATCATGATGCTTTCAAACCCGATGATTGAGCTGCTCTCAAACGTCAACTCCAGATTGCAACTGCCGCACTTTTTAAATGGCATCCAAAAATGGATGGAAGACAGCGAAAAAACAGCCGGACAAATCTCAGACGCTATGCTGCAAATGAAAACCGTGTGGGATATGATACTCAACGTGTTGCTTATTGGCCTTGTAACCGCTATTGTAGAAGAATTTATGTTCCGCGGAGTGCTGCAAACCATATTTTTACGCTGGACAAAAAACACCCATGCCGCAATATGGATCACTGCTATTTTATTCAGCGCCTTCCACATGGAGTTTTTTGGATTTTTGCCACGATTAATGCTGGGTGTTTTATTTGGCTACTTTGTAGTTTGGAGTGGCAGTATCTGGACGTCTGTTTGGGCACACTTCCTCAATAACGGCACCGCGGTAGTTGCAACCTATCTTTTTCAGCATAAGCTGATAAAATTGAACCCCGATGATCAGCATGTCTTTAATTACATCGCCTATATATCAACTTTTATAATTTTGTTCACCCTGATGCTCATCTATAGAAAAATAGCACTGGAACGCGACATTCAAATAATCACAGACGACGAGTAATGGAAAAAAACTGGGTCAGGATATTTGCTTCTTCTAATTACTACCAATCCGAAATGGTAAAGCAGGCCCTGGCTGGTAACAATATCGACTCCGTACTATTAAATAAACAAAGTTCATCACATCGCTTATTTGGCGATATTGAAGTTTACATACACCAGGATGATTTTAGCAAGGCCATTGAGATCATCATCCTAAATCAAATAAATACATGAAAACACGTGCCATTACGGGCTTCTTTTTTATTATTGTTATGCTGGCCTCTTTTATGTTTGGTCAGTACCCATTCGGTATATTTTTTTTATTGCTGATGCTTTTATGCTTACGTGAGTTTTACGGCCTTATAAAACAAAGCGGCTTTGCAACCAACCAGTGGCTGGGTTTATTTAACGGCTTATTTATTTACGCAGTATTTGCCTTGATGGCCTGGCAAACTGTTTTACCCTATCATCAACTTTTGTTTTTACTCCCCGTAACATTAAGCGCTGTTTTTATATTTGAACTATTCAAAAAAACAGAGGCTCCGTTCAGCAATATTGCTTATACTTTTTTGGGCCTGATATTAACCTGTGTGCCATTCACCTTTTTCCACGCACTGGCTTATATAAAAGGCGGTTTTAACTTCCATTATCCGCTTGCTTTTATGTTGTTGCTTTGGGCCAATGATACCGGCGCTTATTTGGTTGGGATGAAATTTGGCAGCCATAAACTATTTGAAAGGCACTCCCCTAAAAAAACATGGGAAGGTTTTATAGGCGGCATATTGATTGGTGCGGGCGTGGCCCTCATCATTAACCATTATTTTAATGACCTACAGTGGTGCCAATGGGTAACCATAGCTGTTTTAATTTCGTGCTTCGGCACCCTGGGCGATTTGGTTGAATCAATGTTTAAACGCAGCATCAATGTTAAGGACAGCGGGGGCATACTCCCCGGCCACGGCGGCCTGCTCGATCGGTTCGACGGATTGTTTATTGCGGCACCAATTGTATATACTTACTTGTACTTAATTACAAATTAATAACTTTGTAAAAAGAATTAGAATAAAAAGAAGATGACCATCCACAAAGAAGGATATAGTTCCTTAGCAATTTGCATACTGTTCATATTTGTTTTGAACGCCATTATACAATTTTACTTTCCGCAGGCTTATGTGGTTAAATGGGTAATTTACAGCCTTTCCATCATCTTATTTTTAATTATACTTCAGTTTTTCCGCAGCCCGTCAATCACTATTGATAAAGACGAAACACAGGTACTATGCCCTGCTGATGGTAAAGTTGTGGTAATTGAAGAAACTACAGAAACCGAGTTTTTTAAAGATAAAAGGATTCAACTTTCGGTATTTATGTCGCCTATAAACGTGCATATTAACCGTAACCCTATATCGGGCATTGTAAAATATTTTAAATATCACCCGGGAAAATACCTGGTGGCCTGGCACCCAAAATCATCAACCGAAAACGAGCGCACCACCATTGTTATCGAAAACAATCAGGGTGTTGCCATATTGTTCAGGCAAATTGCCGGCGCATTGGCACGGCGCATTGTTTGGTATGTAAAAGAAGGCGACAAAGCTGCACAAGGCGATCAATTCGGCTTTATTAAATTTGGCTCAAGGGTTGACGTTTTTTTACCCCTTGGAACCGAAATTAAAGTTGAGCTTGGCCAGGTAGTAAAAGGCGGCAAGACCGTATTGGCTCAATTGTCTCAAAACGCACCTGTTAAAGCAAGCAAAAAAGCCGAAGAAGAAAACTCTTTTGAAGATGTTGCCGCCGCAAGGCCGGTAAAAAATACGTTGAGCAAAAAGGCATAATTCAGCACGATAAAAAACTATACAATAAAGGCTTCACGATTTTATCGTGAAGCCTTTATGTTTTAAGTGCTTCTTACTGACCGTCATTGCTGTAAGGAACGAAGCAACCTCTACGCAGGACAATCAACGGACCTGTGCGCCTCAACCATGCAAATTCAACACCTTTCTAACCGCTCTGTAAAGTCGGGGATTGCTTCGTTCCTCGCAATGACGCGCGGTGAGTAGCGGCGATGGAATCAAAAATCCGAAATGGAAATTCCGACTTCCGAAATCATAATTATTTCACCCTTTTATAAATATCCTTCAAATTTCTGCCCATCTCTTTGTAATCGAGGCCATAACCTACTACAAATTCGTTTTCAATTTCAAAGCCAATGTATTTTAGTTCGTCGATGGGTTTTAGCAGGGCTGCGGGTTTTAGCAGCAGGGAGCATAGTTTTATAGTGGCGGGTTGTTTTACCAGGAGTTTTTCTATCAGATAATGGGCGGTATTGCCGGTATCAACAATATCTTCAATAATCACTACTTCGCGGCCTTTAATATCTACACTGATATCAATATCATCGCGTATTTTGAGGCTGCTTTTGATGCCCCCGTAGTAGGAGGCCAGTTTGGTAAAGGTAACTTCGCAGGGGATGTCAATTTGTTTGATCAGATCGGCGATAAATAAAAAACTGCCGTTTAATACCCCAATAAAAATAGGTACGCAATGCTTATAGTCTTTACTTAATTGCAAACCCAGGGCTTGAGTGCGTGCTTCTATAGCCTCTGCATTTATAAGGGGTTCAAATTCCAGGTCGGCTATTTTTGTTTTCATGGCTCTAATTTAAATAAAAAAGCGAGAATAAAAATTGGGAGGTCGGAGAGTCCGAAAGTCAGTAAAGTCAGAAAAGGTATTGTGAAAATATATATATTAAACTTCCGGCGGTTATTCTTCTTGGTTTGTGCGATGATATGTAAACGCGCTAACTTCCGGACTTTCCAGCTTTGCCGACTTTGCTGACATAAAACGCTATCTTTGCGCCTCATTATGACAGATTATCAGGTCCATACGCTACCGAACGGTATCAGGATATTATATAAACATGCGGCATCAACCATAACACATTGCTGTTTTATTGTTAACGCCGGCTCGCGCGACGAATTGGAGCATCAAACCGGCCTGGCGCATTTTATTGAGCATTTGCTGTTTAAAGAAACAGAACGCCGCAGCACAAACCAGATCCTTAACCGCCTTGAATTGGTTGGCGCCGACCTGAATGCCTATACCACAAAGGAGTACACCTGCATACATGCCTCCCTGCTCAATCAGCATCTGGAACGCACGGTTGACCTTTTTGAGGATATTTTATTCCATTCAACCTTTCCCGAAGATGAGCAGGAAAAAGAAAGGGGCGTGATATTAGATGAGATTGCATCCTACCTTGATCAACCCGAGGAAGCCATACAAGATGATTTTGAATGCCTGCTGTTTAAGGATCACCCTATTGGGCAAAACATTTTGGGCACGCCCGAAACCGTTGCCAAGCTAAATAGCAAGGATATTGCTGATTTTATGGCCGCTAATAACAATACATCAGAAATGGTTTTTGCCGTTTTTGGCGATTACGATTTTAAAAAGGTTGTTAAACTAACTGAGAAATATTTTGGTCCGGTGCCTGCAAATACTGCAAAAAAACAGCGTATAAAACCTGAAATAAATATGGTTGGTAACCATGTTTTTACAAAGCCGATCTCGCAAACACACTGCATAATCGGTAATCAGGCTTATGCTTCGGCACATCAGCATAAAAACGGACTGTTGCTTTTAAATAATTTATTAGGCGGCATGGGCATGAGCAGCCGGCTTAACCTGGAGATAAGAGAAAAGCATGGCATTGCTTATACCATCGAATCAAACTATACCTCGCTTACTGATACGGGAATCTTTTCTATCTATTTTGGTACCGATAGTGAAAAAGCAGACAAAGCATCCCGGTTGGTGCATAAAGAATTAAAAAAGCTGCGTGATCAAAAATTGGGCACGCTGCAACTGCATCAAACCAAACAAAAATTTATAGGCCAGATAGCCCTGGCCGAAGAAAGCCGGATGGGCCTGATCATATCCATGGCAAAAAGCCTGGTAGATTTTAACTATATTGATACCCTGCAACAGGTTTTTGATAAAATTAATGCTGTAACTGCCGAACAATTGTTAGAAATAAGTAATGAGATTTTTGATAATGACAGGATGATTACATTACTTTTTGAGCCTAAACAATAAACCCTTATTTTTGCACAATGAAGTTTCCTATAGTTGCTTATGGCGATCCTGTTTTACGAAAAAAAGCTACAGCTATTGCACCGGATGAATATCCGCATATAAAAGAATTGGTTGAGAATATGTTTGAAACCATGTATGGCGCGCGCGGCGTGGGACTTGCTGCTCCGCAGATTGGCCTGTTAATGCGTTTGTTTGTGGTTGATGCATCGGTTTTTGATGACGAAGAACCCAATTTAAAGGATTTTAAAAAGGCTTTTATTAATGCTACCATACTGGAAGAAACCGGTGAGGAGTGGGCATTTAACGAAGGCTGTTTAAGTATACCAGACATTAGGGAAGATGTTTACCGCTGCCCCGTTATAAGGGTATCGTACTACGACGAAAACTGGAAACATTACGAAGAAACCTTTAAAGGTATGGCCGCACGCATTATTCAGCATGAGTATGACCATATTGAGGGGAAATTGTTTACCGATAAGCTAAGTCCGCTGCGTAAACGCCTGCTGGAGAAAAAACTGAACGATATTTCAAAAGGTATTGTTGACGTAGAATATAAAATGAAATTCCCCGCTGTTAAGAAAGGGCGGTAGTCGAGAGCGTCAAGAAACAAGAGCCAGGAGTCAAGAAAGGAAAAAGCCAGAGGCTTAGTTTTGGCCCCTGGCTTTTTAATATCTAATTCTTACCCCGTTTTTCTTGAATCTTATGAAATCCTGATTCTTGATTCTTGTTTCCCGGCTCAAAAAAACTACTGCGTACTGTAACTGGCTGGCGTGCCGTTGTCAAGGCTGCGGCTTCTGTCGCCTTCGGAGATCTCTCTGATCAGGCTGCCCCAGTTAAACGGATTAAGGAGCGGGTTAGTGATGGAGTGCGAGTTTAGTACTCCGTTATGAAAATCCTGAAAGCTGCTTTCCTCAGGGCCATCCCTGTAAAGGGTGCGGCTTAATGACATTAACTTATCAAGACTAAGATTTTTCCGGATTATCTCCAGATCATCATCAGCCAATTTCATTGATATAAATTCTTTGGTAAACTCTTCGGTAGTTGCCCACGGAAAAACCCGGAAAACCGGCAGATTAATGATCTGTGGTTTTAGCTTTACTTGCGTAGTATAGCTTCCGGAGGTGATATTAGACGGGATGATTACCGTTACCGGAGCGTAGCCGACAGACGAAATGCGGATGGTATCCTGCTCATGCACCACAAACGAAAAATAACCCTGGTAGTTTGAAAGCACAAACAAGCTCTTGTTTTGCAGGTTGGTAATACTTGCGTAAGGAACTATAACTTTGGTACTATCGGCGTTGTGAATAACACCGCTGAACTGCACTAACGGCTTTTCTGGCTTTTGGGCAAAGGCAGCTACTGCAAAAAACAATAAAAATAATATGCCAATTAACTTCTTCATTTACTAATAAGCCTGCTATTTAGGGGCTGGTTTAATCAAACAGGGTTAAAAAATCTTCAACAAAAATAGCTTATTGCGCTAATCTGCACTGCAATTTAACAAAACTTAACATTACCTCAAATTTTCGGGCAATACTGCGTTCGGATCGTCAATGTCTGTTAAGTTAACCGCTTCAACACCAGTGATTTCTGGCACTGCTTTTTTAATCGCTTCTTCAATCCCTGCCTTAAGCGTCATAATACTCATCGGGCACGATCCGCACGAACCAAGCAATTTTAGCCTTACAACACCTTCGGGAGTTATTTCTTCTATAGAAACGTTTCCACCGTCGGTAAGCAAATAGGGCCTTATGGTGTCTAATGCTGCTTCAACCTGATCTAATAAACTCATTTGTACCAAATTATATTATAAAGAGTAAAGTTATTAATTATTTACCAAACTTGTATTATCTATCGCCTTAGCGTTACATATAGCAACCTGCTGTGCTACTTTTTTGGCCATTTCAACAAATGCACCAGCCATAACGCCTTCTTCATCAAGTACAACCGGCCGGCCTGCGTCGCCAGAGTCGCTAATGCTTTTCACCAAAGGTATCTCAGCTAAAAAGGGAACATCCAACTGTGCGGCGAGCTTTTTACCGCCGCCTTGTCCAAAAATATAATATTTATTATCGGGCAGTTCGGCCGGGGTAAAGTAAGCCATGTTTTCAACAATGCCCAGTATGGGTACGTTAATGGCATTCATCATAAACATGCCTATGCCTTTTTTTGCATCGGCAAGTGCCACATTTTGCGGCGTGGTAACAATAACAGCACCCGTTACCGGGAAAGTTTGTGTTACGGTAATGTGTATATCACCTGTTCCGGGTGGAAGATCAACTATAAGATAATCGAGCTCGCCCCAGTCGGCATCGTTAAAAAGTTGTTTTACGGCGGTTGATACCATTGGTCCGCGCCATGGCACGGGTTGATTGGGATCAGTAAAGAAACCGATTGACAATAGCTTTATGCCATATTTTTCGATAGGCTCAATACGTGTTTTGCCATTCACCTCGCTGGCTTGTGGCCGGGCATTTTCAAGCCCGAACATAATGGGGATGGATGGTCCGTAAATATCGGCATCAATTAAGCCCACTTTTGCGCCGGTTTTTGCCAGCCCAAGTGCAAGGTTTACCGATACGGTTGATTTGCCCACACCGCCTTTACCTGATGCTACCGCAATAATATTTTTAACACCCGGCACCCCTGTATTTTTTTGCGATGTAACGCGCGATGTCATGTTGATATTTACCTCGGCATCCTTGCTGATAAAGTGCAGGATGGCATTACGGCAGGCATTTTCAATCATGGCCTTTAGCGGGCAGGCCGGGGTGGTTAAAATCACCGAAAAGCTAACACGGTTGCCGTCTATATTAATATCCTGTATCATGTTAAGGGTAACCAGGTCCTTCTTCAGGTCGGGTTCCTCTACATGGCCGAGGGCTTGTAAAACTTGTTCTTTGGTAATGGTCATAATAATCTACACAAAACTACCTAAAACGTGGCGGAATAGTGTCATTTGAATGATAAAATGCGTGGGGAGGATAAAGGTGAAAGGGAAAAGTATTTTTTTGGAGAGTGATTGTAGAATAACGTGGACTTCTTTAACCGCGCTTGCAATTGGGTTATAATTGGATGCTAAAGCTCCAGTTTATAATTATCATCCCAAGCGCAATGGTAGATATTAATCCAAGCATTACCATTACCCAATAAATAAAATTCTTCATAATAAGCTGATCAATAATAATTAGGGATAAAAGCAATTTTAATTTGGCGGGCCGACTATTTATTGCTGTAAAACATGGGTACAAAACAATAGCGCGAACCACAAATCGCTAAATATCAAATCAATACAAATATAGGTATAAAATTTTTGTAAAATATTTTTTGTGTTGATGAATATCATTTTACCTAACTTGCTTTAAATCTTTACATTATGGGTTCACAAGCTATACAGGGGAAACTTTGGGGACAAAGATCTAAGGACTGGGCCAACATTCAGGAAGATACCGGCAGCGCCGGGTATGTTTATGTGCTTAATTACCTGAAACCGAAGCCCGGCGATAATTTGTTGGATGTGGGCTGCGGAACAGGAATCTTTAGCAGCATGGCGCAAAAAAGCGGAGCAATAGTTACCGGAATTGACGCAAGCGAGGCACTGATTGCGCTGGCCGCTGAGCGCAGCAATGCGGTAACATTTTTAACGGGCGAAATGGAAGAATTGCCGTTTGCCAATAACGCCTTTGACGTAGTATGTGGATTTAATTCGTTCCAATATGCCGCAAGTACGCCCAACGCACTGGCCGAAGCCTACCGCGTTTTAAAACAAGGCGGCAAGCTGGCAGCCATGATATGGGGCAATAAAGAAGACTGCGAAGCCGCCACTTATTTAAAAGCCATCGGCAGCCTGCTGCCTCCCCCGCCGCCCGGCGCTCCGGGACCTTTTGCACTTTCAAAAAATCATCTGCTCGAAAGCACACTGCAGCAAGCGGGCTTTAAAATAATAAACAATGTTGATATTGATACCGTTTGGGATTATCCCGATAAGGATATTGCCTTAAAGGGTTTGCTATCGGTTGGTCCTGCCGCACGCGCCATTGATAACAGTGGTTTCCAAAAGGTTTATGATACCATTTTGGATGCCGTGCAACCTTACGTGCAAAGCAATGGGCATGTGGTTTATAAAAATAAATTCAGGATTGTGGTAGCGGAAAAGGAGTGAGGGAATCCTAACCATGTTCTTTCGACGAGGAACGAGGAGAAAACTTTTGCTTCAGACAAGCCGCTAATGCATGTTGAATAAGTTTTCTCCTCACGTTTCCGCGTTAAAAAAGCAAAAAAGGTTGAATAAGGCAGTTATGAAAAGACACTATAATTGTTACTTCCCGGTCATAAAATGCCCATAATAACTTCATTTTCAAAATTTCAGGTTTGATTTACACCATCTTTTCAGCTCAATATTTTACCTTTGCCGGCCTCTAAAGTAAGGAGACCAGATGAACGGGCAGATAAAAAAGATACAGGAAGCTATTGAGCCGTTAAGGCAGCAAATTGTTAATCATAAAGTTTACGGCGTAATAAAAAGTATTGACGACCTGGGCGTGTTTATGAATTATCATATTTATGCCGTATGGGATTTTATGTCGATACTGAAAGCTTTGCAGCAAAATTTAACCTGCACCAGCGTACCCTGGTTCCCGGTTGGTTCGGCTAATACCCGCTATTTGATAAATGAGATTGTTACCGGCGAAGAATCGGACGTTGACAGCGAGGGCGTAAGAAAAAGCCATTATGAAATGTATCTGGCTGCCATGGAGCAATGCGAGGCACAGCCGCTGGGTTTCCTTGATTTTATTTCGGCACTGAAAAGTACTGAAGATTTAAACGCGGCATTTACTGCTTCGGGGATTCCGGATGCGGCGCGTGAGTTTGTTGATTATACCTTTGAGGTTATTGACAGTGGCAAGCCGTTTTTACAGGCTGCCGTTTTTACCTTTGGTCGTGAGGACCTGATCCCCTATATGTTTTTATCTATTGTGAATGACCTTAATGCCAAATTCCCCGGCGAGGTGTCGCAATTTAAATATTATTTAGATCGCCATATTGAAGTTGACGGCGACCATCACAGCCATTTAGCGCTGGAAATGACCGCTGAGCTTTGCGGCGATGATGCCCAAAAGTGGGAAGAAGCAGAAGCCGCCTCAATTACAGCCCTGCAAAAGCGCATTGCTCTTTGGGATGGTATTTATAATGAGATTGTAAATGCAAGAGTGTTGATTGCTGATTTGTAAGAAAAAGACGCTTTCTCTGCACGTCATTGATAAGTAACGAAGAATCAATACTATAACCCCACCGGCTCTGCAATTTCAGTGAGCAAATTAACGGCCTGGTTAATGGTGTTTATGCCTTCAACACTTAGCCTTAGGGTGCTTTTTACTTCCTTTAAATTACACCTGCGCGGGTTGGCCTGCATATATGAAAGCACATTTCTAAAAGCTTCCGTTTCAAAATAGGGCGACTGCTGGTTGGTGATGAAATAGCCGCGCAGCACATTCTTTTTTAGGGAGATTTTTTCAAACCCAATGCTTTTACCAAGCCATTGCAGGCGCATAGTATTCAGCAAGTCATTTACCTGCGGCGGGATAGGACCAAAGCGATCGTGCAGTTGCTGTTCAAACGCTTTTAGCTCCACCTCGTTTTCCAGTTTAGATAATTCGGTGTATAAGTTATAACGCTCGGCTATACTGGTTACATATTCGTCAGGGATCAGGATCTCCAGGTCGGTATCTATTTGGGTAAAGGAGATATATGGCCGTGGCTTATCATCAGGGAATACGCCTTTAAACTCGTCTTCTTTAAGTTCCTGTATGGCCTCGTCCAATATCTTATGATACATTTCAAAACCAATTTCGGCAATAAAACCGCTTTGCTCGGCACCCAGCAGGTTTCCGCTGCCGCGGATGTCCAGATCGCGCATGGCTACATTGAAGCCGCTGCCCAGGTCGCTAAATTCCTCAATAGCGCTCAAACGTTTGCGCGCTTCATTGGTCAAGGTTGATAATGGCGGACTTAACAAATAACAATAGGCCTTTTTATTACTCCGCCCAACACGGCCGCGCATCTGGTGCAAATCGCTCAGGCCAAACATGTGGGCGTAGTTAATGATGATGGTATTGGCGTTAGGGATATCCAGCCCGGCTTCAATAATCGTTGTTGCTACCAGTACATCATATTCGCCGTTAACAAATTTCAGCATCACATCTTCCAGCGCATCGCCTTCCAACTGGCCGTGGGCAATGCCTATACGAGCCTTGGGTACCAGCTTATGGATCATGCCACCTAACTGCGGCAAGTCACTCACCCGGTTATGAATAAAAAACACCTGTCCGCCGCGGTCAATCTCGTGCTCAACCGCTTCTTTTATAAGGGTATCATTAAAAACGTGCAACTCGGTAACCACCGGCTGCCGGTTTGGCGGCGGGGTTGATATAATAGAAAGATCCCTTGCACCCATCAGTGAGAAATGCAGGGTACGCGGTATTGGCGTTGCCGTTAAGGTGAGCGTATCTACATTGGCACGCATCTGTTTCAGCTTCTCTTTGGTTGATACACCGAATTTTTGCTCCTCGTCAATAATCATCAGCCCCAAATCCTTAAACTTCACGTCCTTGCTCACCAGTCGGTGTGTACCTATGATGATATCAACCTTACCTTCCTTAAGCTTCTCCAAAGTTTCCTTTATCTGCTTGCTGGATTTAAAGCGATTTACATAATCAATATTGCAGGGGAAGCCTTTTAAGCGTTCCGAAAATGTTTTGTAATGCTGTGCCGCCAAAATAGTGGTGGGCACCAGTATGGCCACCTGTTTGCTGTCAGCCACGGCTTTAAATGCCGCTCTTATGGCAACTTCAGTTTTGCCAAAGCCCACGTCGCCGCAAATCAGCCTGTCCATTGGGTGCGGCGATTCCATGTCCTTCTTAAAGTCGCTGGTGGCTTTTTCCTGGTCGGGCGTATCCTCATAAATAAACGAGGCCTCCAGCTCGGTTTGCAGATAACTATCGGGCGAAAAAGCATTACCCTGCTGCGCCTTACGCACGGCGTAAAGTTTAATCAGGTCGCGGGCAATGTCCTTAACTTTTTTTTTTGTGGTTTTCTTCAGCTTCTCCCAGGTATCAGTACCCAGCTTATTCATTCTGGGCACGCTACCCTCTTTACCGCTGTATTTACTAATGCGGTTAAGCGAGTTGATGTTTACATACAGCAAATCGTTATCGGCATAAACCAAACGGATCATTTCCTGCATTTTGCCGGTTACTTCTACCTTCTCCAGGCCAGCGTATTTGCCTATGCCATGGTCAATATGAGTTACATAATCGCCGGGCTTCAGCTCGCGCAGTTCTTTTAGGGTGATGGCCTGCGAGCGCTGGTATCCTTTTTTTAGTTTGTATTTGTAGTAACGATCAAAAATCTGATGGTCGGTATAACAAGCCAGCTTTTGCTCATGGTCAATAAAACCTTCGCGTATAGAGATACTTATCGGCGTAAATTTTACCGTCTTATCCAGATCTTCCAAAATTGCATATAGCCTTTCAACCTGCCTTGCCGAATCGGTAAGGATAAAGTTTTCGATATGCGCGGCTTCGTTATTTTTAAAATTGTGAATCAGCAGGCTAAAGTCTTTATTAAAAGATGGCTGCGGGCGCATATCAAAATTAATAGCATGATCTGCATGGTAAAAAAACTGCTTGCCAAATTCCATTATCGGGAAATCGTGCAGTTGATCGGCAATCAGCTTTTCGTCGGTAAAGCCAAATTTAGGGTCAATCCAATCGGGGTTTTGGTTTTTATCCTCTGCCGATAGTGCTTTCCACAATTGGGTAGCTTTTTTGAATCCGCTTTGGATAATATCCAGTGTAAACTGCACATCCTTTATCCAAACCTGGGTGCCGGCGTCAACATACTCCAGCAGCGAAATATTATTTTCCGTTAAAAACTTCGATTGTACATTAGGCACAATGGTGATGCTTTTAACATGCTCAACCGAGAGCTGGCTCTCAATCTCAAACGTCCGGATCGACTCAATAAAATCGCCAAAAAACTCCACCCGGTAAGGCAACTCATGCGAGAAAGAAAAAATATCAACAATACCGCCGCGGATAGAGAACTGGCCCGGCTCGTAAACAAAATCAACCCGGTCAAAATCATACTCCACCAAAAACTCATTGATAAAATCAATGCCAATTTTATTGTTAAGGGCAATTTCGAGGGTGTTTTTTTCGAGTGAGGCGCGGTCAATCACTTTTTCAGCAAGTGCTTCGGGATAAGTAACTATCAGCTGGCCAAACTCCGATGAGTGGTTAAGCTCATTGAGCACTTCGGCACGCGCCAAAACATTGCTGCTATCGGGCTGGGTAAATTCAAATGGCTTGCGGTATGATGATGGGAACAACAGTACCTCTTTGCCGGTAAGGTTCTCCAGATCGGCTTGAAAATAGCCTGCTTCTTCTCTTTCGGGCAGCACAAAAATCATGTGCTTGTGTTGCAGAAAATATAACGCTACCGCGATGGCCGCATCACTTGATCCGACTAACCCACGCAGCTGTATCCTTGGGTTTTTAGTAGCATTAATGGCTTGCGCCAATGCTTTAACCCGGTCATCAGCTTTATATCGCTCTAAAATATCACGGATGTTCAAACTGCCGCAAATATAAACAAAAAGCGGTTGTAACAACCAAACGGAAATAACTGAAAAATAATTCCAAACAATATGCCATGATAATTACTTTTTAAGAGTAAATTTATTAAACATTTAGAGGTTGGAGATTAGAGGTTAGAGATTAGGGCTCTGCAAACGACAACTAATCTCTAATCACTAACCTCCAACCTCTCAACCCAACCAAATTTTGAACCATGAAAAATGCAATTGTATCTGGCCTTATTATTGGCGTTTTAAGCGGAATATGGATGTTTGTAATGCACGCGCTTGGCTTTTCGCCGCAAACTGATTATCTGGCACCTATTGAATACTGTTCGGTACTTATTCCGCTGGTGGTTTTATATTTTGGTTTAAAAAGTTATGCCGCCAATGATTGCGGTGGAAAAATGGGCTTTCTGGAAGCACTGATGCAATGTTTTAAAATACTGCTTATAGGCGGTGTTGTAGCCACCGCAGCAGCTATTATTTATATCGATGAATTTTCTACCGAAAGCGGTCTGATGGATTTTTCAGGCAGGATTTTTGGCGCTTTGTTACTTGGGGTTTTATTCTCGCTCGGCCTATCGGTATTATTTACCTCGAAACCCAACAAGGTTGATTAAACAGCTTTTTTCGAAATATTTTGAGCTTGTGTTTTGGATTGCTGCATTACTTTCGCTGGCTATTACCAATCCAACTAACCAGGCTCATTTTACCTTATGCCCGTTAAAATTATTAGGTTTTACCTGGTGCCCCGGCTGCGGATTGGGCCATGCTATTTCATTTTTATTTCACGGCGATATTAGGGCATCATTTCATGCGCATTGGCTGGGCATCCCAGCGGTAGTAATCATATTGCATCGCATTTATGTTTTGGCAAAACAGCAACTTTTTTCGCAATGGAAGCTTAGCGTAAGCAAGGATCGAGTTTCAATCAACCGCTAACCAGAGGCAAAATCCGAAATCGAAAATCCGAAATCCGAAATCATTTTCACCGCCCCAATCCCTCCGCTCACCGACATCTTTTAACAGCTAACCTATTTTGTATTCCAGCGTATTAAGTATTACCTTAGTTTTATATCATAATTAAAAAACAACCTGTAATTCAAATCATTAAAAACAATGGATCCTATACAAAATCCTTATATGGCATTCCCGGGAATAACCGCCGAAGAACTGCATTTTTTGCAACAAGGCACTACTGATCTGACCGATAATCAAAAAAAATATTTTTACATGGTTTATTCGGGTAAAAGGAAATCAGCACAAGATATGCTCGTGTTCTGCCTTATTGGCCTGTTTCTTGTCCCAGGCTTACAACGATTCATCGTTGGGCAAATTGGCATGGGCATTTTGTATCTTTTAACATGGGGTTTATGTTTTATCGGTTCTATTGTAGATCTTGTTAATCATAAAACGCTCGCTGATGATTATAACCGCAAAATGGCTTATGAAAGCTTCCAGATAGCAAAGATGAGCGCTTAATTTAATTGCTATTTTTACGGCTAAAACATCAAAATTTGAAGTTCTTAAAAGGATTGTTCTGCCTGCTGCTATTGTTTATTGCCACAAGGCTTAACGCCCAGGTCGATACCACCTGGACACCATCCAAAACATATTCCCAAAATCAGCTAATGGCTGATTTTGATCTGTTTAAGCGTGTGTTAACAGAAGCACACCCCAGTTTGTACCGTTATAAAAGCAAAGCTGCTATTGACAGTGCCTTTGAAAAAGCCGCGGGCAAAATAAACAAGCCAATGACGGGCGACGAATTTTGGCACGTGCTGGAGCCTGTTGTGGTAAGCATTCATTCTGGCCATACGGATCTGTTCCCATCGTCGGCAGAGGTATGGTGGTATAACAAACACCCCGCAAATTTTTTGCCGGGTGTTTTTTTTGTTGCCGATGATTCCCTGTTTATGATCAGCCGTAAAAAAGGCGATTCTGTAAAAAAGATTAGGCCTGTACTAAGTATTGATAGTATACCGGCCGATAAACTTATTGATACCTTAAGGGAATATATAAGCGGCGAAGGTTTAAGCACTCAGTTTGTTAATTTTAAATTGCAGGGCAATATTTTCAGCCGAATTTATGGGCAGGTATATGGTTATAAACCTACTTATGCTGTTGTAATAACCGACAGTATAAATCGGCCCAAAACAATAACCATGAAAGCCCGGACGGCCCCTTACGGCAAAGGCGCTGATAAATCCAAAGAGGCATTAGAAAATAAAAAGGATCAGCTGAGCGAAGTTGTATCGGTGCGCTACCCGCCTGATGCACCGGCAACGGCAGTATTAAAAATCAAAAACTTTACTTACGTAAATTACTATCTCAGTTTTCATCAACAATTTTTTAAGCTGATGTACAAGGATAAAGTTAAAAACCTGGTGATTGACCTCAGGGGCAATACCGGGGGATTCCCCGCGATAGGACTGGATCTGATGCGCTACCTGGTTAACGGAAGATGTACCCAAATTAAAAGCCGGCAGGAACCGTATAACAAAATATCATTTAATAATAACATACTCAAAGGCGCTGGTTACGATGCAAATGTAGATACCACCGGCGAGCATGAAAACTATAAGTATCACCTTAAATATTTTAGCGACGTTTACTGTTATACCGACTATTTTTTTGATAAAAATGTTTACTTGCTGGTTGATAAGGGCACATTCTCTGCCGCCAGCATATTTGCGGCAAGCTTAAAAAATCAGCGTAAAATAATAGTATTAGGCGAAGAAACAGGCGGCTCCGAAACAGGATCAGACAGCGCGTTTTCAATTATAAAACTACCAAATACCGGGCTTTTGCTTGATTTTCCACGTTATTGGGTTAATATTGCTACCGATCATCCAAAATCAACCCATGGCTTAATACCTGATGTGGTTGTTAAATCAAGTCCGGTAACAAGCAATGGAGAAGATGCTGTGATGGTGAAAGTAAAAGCGTTAATTTTGAGTGAAAAATAAAATCAATTATCGCATCAAATTAAATCGGTGTAATCCTCAAATATGAAACTATCCCAACTAACCGCCTACCTCGAAAGCCTTGCTCCCTTGGCTTACCAGGAAGATTACGACAATTCGGGCCTGATTGTTGGTCAGCCCGATCAGGAGATACAGCAGGCATTAGTATCATTGGATTGTACCGAAGCCATTGTTGATGAGGCTATTGCCACCAATTGCCAGGTAATTATATCGCATCATCCCATTGTTTTTCGCGGGTTAAAAAAGTTCAACAGCAAAACGTATGTGGAGCGCGTGGTGGAGAAAGCCATCCGCAATAACATTGCTCTATACGCAATCCATACCAATCTGGATAACATCATGACCGGGGTAAACGCCCGCATTTGCGAAACCCTGGGCTTAAAAAACTGCCGCATACTGGCGCCAAAACAAAATCTGCTAAAAAAACTGGTTACTTATGTACCTGTCGATAAGGCTGATGAGTTAAGAAACGCTCTGTTTGCAGCCGGGGCAGGCAATATTGGCAATTACAGCGAATGCAGTTTTAATACCGATGGCACAGGTACTTTTAAAGGCAACGAGCAAACTAACCCTTACGTTGGCGAACCAGGCAAACAACATTGCGAAAATGAAATCCGAATAGAAACAGTTTATCCGGCGGTGCTGGAAAGTAAAATTTTAATGGCCCTGGTTTTATCTCACCCTTATGAGGAAGTGGCCTATGACTTATATGCCTTAACCAACCAGCACCAGCAAATAGGTAGCGGCATGATAGGCGAACTGGATGTACCAGCAGAAGAAGAATCCTTTTTATACCACGTAAAAGAAAAAATGCGTGCCCATGTAATAAGGCACACGGCACTTACCGGCCGCCATATTAAAAAAGTAGCGGTTTGCGGCGGGGCCGGAGGCTTTTTATTGAAGCAGGCTATAGCCGCAGGGGCCGATATTTTTATCACGGCCGACTACAAATATCATGAGTTTTTTGACGCCGAAGGAAAGATCATTATTGCCGACATCGGACATTTTGAAAGTGAGCAATTTACGCAACAATTATTGTATGAAATAATTACAAAAAAATTTACTAACTTTGCCGTCCGTTTAACAGAAGTAAATACAAACCCCGTCAAATATTTTATTTAATGGAACAAACCGTAGAACAAAAGCTTAAAGCTTTATACGAACTACAAACCATCCACACCAAGATTGACAAAATTCGCCAGGTTAGAGGTGAATTGCCAATGGAGGTTGCGGACCTTGAAGATGATGTTGCAGGCCTTGAAACCCGTATACAAAAGATAAAGAACGAGCTGGATGATTTGGAGGATGATATAGTTACCAGTAAAAACCTGATAAAGGAAGCACAGGCAAACATAAAGAAATACGAAGGTCAGCTTAACGATGTTAAGAACAACCGCGAGTATGATGCGATTTCGAAAGAAGTTGAGATCCAGGGTTTAGATATCCAGGTGAGCGAAAAAAAGATTCGTGAATATGGCTTTGAAATAACCACCAAAAGCCAGGTTTACGAAAAAGCACTTGCTGATCTGGAAGCACGCAAAAGCGATCTTGACGCCAAAAAAGAAGAACTTGGAACCATCACTGCCGAAACGCAGAAAGAAGAGAACGAGTTATCTGTGTTAGCCGAAAAAGCTACTGCCGGTATCGAAGAGCGTTTATTAATTGCTTACAGCCGCTTGCGCCAAAATGCAAAAAATGGCCTTGCAGTGGTAACCATCCAACGCGATTCATGCTCAGGTTGCTTTAACCAGATTCCGCCTCAGCGCCAGTCAGACATCCGTCAGCGTAAAAAAATCATTGTTTGCGAACATTGCGGACGTATTTTGGTTGACGAGCAAATGGCTCTTGAAGCTGAAACAGTTTAAGCTAATTATTGATTACAAAACATATAAAAGGCGCTCATTTGGGCGTCTTTTTTTGTTGAAGATATCACCCCTCTCTCCAGGCGTCATTGCTGTAAGGAGGAACGACGAAGCAACCCCCGACTTTGCAGATCGGTCAGAAAAAGTGTTGAATTTGTATAGCTGAAGAGGTGCGGGGGTCCATCATTGTCCTATGTAGAGGTTGCTTCGTTCCTCGTAATGACGCGCGCGGAGGGGAGCCGCGAAGGTTGCAGCTGCCACCTACCTAATCAATTGAACCCAACTACTCACCTAATCCAACCACTCACCTAATCAACCAATCCCACCCACTAAAACAATGCCGTCTGTTTCCCTTTCCTGGGCACAAACAAATCATAATTAAAAGGTGGCATTTCCCTATCAGCCATAAAACGGCCGGTAGCCATTTTAAACATCTGGTGGATAGATTCTGCTATTTTACCCTCACCGCTCATGCGCCGACCAAAGTCACTATCGTTCAACTGACCGCCATGACACTCTTTAATCATGTTCAGTACCTTCTCGGCCCTGTCGGGGAATGCTTTGTTTATCCAGTCGGTAAAAATCTCTCCTATGCTCCCGTTTAGCCTCACAATGGTAAAGCCTGCCGATAATGCTCCCCGGTTGGCCGCCGCTTTAATAATAGCCGGTATCTCATTACTGTTAAGCCCCGGAATTATGGGCGCCGCCATCACCCTCACCGGCACCCCCGCTGCAGACAGCTTTTCAATTACAGAAAGCCGCCCGCTGGCGGTTACCGTGCGTGGCTCAAGCTTTTGGCGCAGCTGCTCATCAAGTGAGGTAATGGATATATTAACATGCACCAGGTTCATTGACGCCAGCTCGGTAATAATATCCATGTCGCGCAGTATTAAATTATTTTTGGTGATGATGCTTACCGGGTTGCGGTATTTTAAAAACACCTCTAACAGCGAACGGGTTATTTTTAAATTCCGTTCGGTGGGTTGATAGCAATCTGTATTCCCCGATAGCAGGATGCATACCGGCTGGTAGTTCTTTTTGTTAAAATATTGCTCCAGCAGTTCGGCAGCATTACGCTTCACAATTATTTTACGCTCAAAATCAAGCCCAGCGCTAAAGCCATAATATTCGTGCGTATTGCGGGCATAACAGTAAATGCAGCCATGCTCACAACCCTGGTATGGGTTTATAGAATACATGTGGCTTAAATCGGGACTGTTTGATTCGCTTACAATTTTTTTGGGCGTTTCTTCAAAAAGCTGGGTATGTGAGTTTTCCAGCATAGGCTCATCAAGGCCCTCAATATGTTCTAAAACGTATTTGTTTTTTAAAAACTTGTTATGCGTGTTAACCTGTGCTCCCCTGCCCTTAAAAAAATCAGGATTGTCCTCATGTGCCATAGCACAAATTTGCTAATTATTTTAGCAAATTACAAATCGATCATTTTGTTTTTTATGGCATACAAAACCAAGCCAACTCTGCTTTTAACATTCAATTTTTCAAACAAGGTATCGCGGTATCCGTCAACGGTCCGCACGCTGATGCTCATTTGGTCGGCAATTTCTTTGTAAGTGAGTTCGGTGCTGGCCAGTTTTAAAAACTCATGCTCGCGGGCATTAAGTTTCAGGATCTCTTCGGGCTGGTTAAAATTGTTTAATAACAAGCGGGTAACAAACTCGGGGTAATACACTTCGCCGTTTGATACCTTTTTTAACGCCAGTTCAAATTCGTGTGGTTCGGCATCTTTAAGTAAATATCCTTTTACGCCGAGCTTGAGCATATTGAGCACAATCTCGGGGTCTTCGTGCATTGAAAGAATAATGATGTAAATTTCGGGATATTCGTTCCGCAGCCACTTAGCGGTAAGCGATCCGTTCATTACGGGCATATTAATGTCCAGCAGCACGATGTCGGGTTTAAGCTTAGACGAAATTTTTCGGGTAAACTCTTCTCCGTTTGCGGCTTCAAAAAGCACGTTATATTGCTCAAAATTATTTATTAAGGAAGCTATGCCGCTCCTGAATAGGCGGTGATCATCAACCAACGCGATCTGTATGGTTTCCATCAGCGTATAATCTTTCTTTTAAAAGGTTTAGGCTTACTTTAATATAGCAACCTTTACCCGGCGCGCTGTTAATTATGGCAACAGCGCCGATAAGTACCGCTCTATTCTTTATGTTTTTTAACCCTGAGCCCTCTATTTTATCAAGGGCCTCTATTAAAAAACCACATCCGTCATCTTCGAGCGTCAAGGTAAACATTTCGGGAACATATTGCAAGGTGATTTTTAAATGCCCGGCGCCGGCGTGTTTAATAGTATTATTAAGTCCCTCCTGAAAAATACGGAACAACATCAGTTCCCGCTGCCGCCCAAGTGGATAACGCTTACCTTCAACCAATAAAGCAGCATTAATCAAGCCATCTTTATTAATTTTTTTTATTTCTGTTTCGATTGTTTTTTCGAGACCAAGCCGGGTGATGCTTTCAAAAGTTAAACGCCTCGACAGCTCGCGCAAATCAGATAACACCTGCGAAACCAACTCCCGATTCTCAATTATTCTTTCATTTTTATGTTTCTCGTCCGCACTGGTGATCATTGCCATATTGAGCTTTACAAATGATAATACCTGGCTTATATTATCATGAATTTCGCTGCTGATGTGGCTCAGTGTCTGTTCCTGCACCTCAATCTGCGCTTTTAACAGTTCCTCATGGAGGACTGACCGGGTGCTGATCATTTCGATAATGTGCGAGCTTTTCCGCTTACGGGCAACCAGCAATACCATCGCTATAAAAGCGCCCAATACCAATAAAATAATCATTACAGCTATAATTGCTGCTTCGAAGCTAAATTGTTCCTGCTGCATATTATAAGACCTATGATTATACAAAGATATTCGAGCACATTAAGATGGTGATTGATATGGATAAACAGCTGTTTTTCCCGTTGCAGGTTATTACGCTGCAAATACGGATACATCAGGTTATAGGTAAAGTCGCCCAGGTAAAACAAAAATATGCCAATGCTTATCAAAAACATAGGCTCTGTAATCAGGTAACCCGGATCTGCATTTTCAAAAGCATCATAAAAATAAAAAAATACAGCAACCATAATCTCAACCGTACCTATAAACATGGCATAAGAATTTACATTTTGAATGCCCTGCACAAATGCGATATCAATAACGGAACTGATGATATAGATCACCGTTAATACGAGAATGATTTTTTTAAAAAGCTTTTTTTTAATTGCCTTAAAAAGTAAAAAGTAAAAGAAAATAAATTCAATTATGGCGGTAACATTAAAGATGCCATTACTTAATGCAACCGAATGTTGTTGCCCCGTATATAATTGGGCAAAAGATGCAAGCACCATCAACAGTAAAAAAGGAAAAAAGTAAAGATAAGGTGTTTTAAAAAGCCCCCTTAAGCATAAAATACTGGTTAGTAAAGCCAGCATTTGTATATAATTAAACAAATGTAAACCCATATTCATGTTCCCTCAAAAATCATTTTCACGCTGCACAGGAAAGCAACTATAATTGTGATAAGCTTTAGGCTGCTTATTGATGAAGCTAATTTAAGGGGTCCATTTCTAATAACATACCGTGTTTTAACGGTATTTTACCCCGTGAAAACACAATAAAAATTGAGGGTCAGCCGCACAATAAAAACTGCACACACAAATAGAAAAGAATTAATCGAGAAAAGACTTAGGACTTAAGACTCAAAACTTAGGACTTTAAAAACTATCCGTCTAAAAGAAAAACAAACAGTTCTTTAGGGCCGTGTGCCCCTAAAACAAGCGTTTTTTCGATATCAGCAGTACGGCTGGGGCCGGTAACGTTACAGATCATTGATGGGATGTCACTGCCGTATTTGTTTTTTATCAGCTTAAAACCATCTTTCAGATCAAGCACCAACTGCGAGGTATAAGCTAAAACAATATGTACCGGCGGATAAATACTTAACCTGCGGCCAGCCATATTTCCGTTTGAAAGTAAAATGCTGCCATTGCGGGCAATTAGGGCTTCGCAAAGGGTAAAGCCCACATCGGCCAGTTCAAAATCTTTATCGGTTTCAAAAAAAGGGTAATCAAATTTGGCCAATACTTGCTGCAGGGCCGGTTCCCAGCAGTATATTTTGCGCCATTTTCGGTTTTCGGCAAGCTCAAGCAAGTTTTCAATAAACTGCACTTCGTCTTCACAAAAAACAAACTGACCCGATATTGAAGTAAATTGTTCGGCAAAAAGCACTTCGGGTATTTCTTCAGGGGCCGGGTAATGGGGCAGGTCTTCGAGGTTAGGGTAAGGGTTATCCCTTTTTTCAAGCAAGGCTTTACGGATTTTTTTGAGCAGCTTTTCTCTTGATGTTGTGATATCCCTCATTATAAAAGTCCTCTGTTCTTTAGTTAAAAGTTCTATTTGTTATTTAACTAACAGAACTAAAATATTACCGTTTTGATTTTTTTTATATTAAAAAAGCCTAAGTCTAAAATCTCAAGCGCCGGGGTTTACCCTTCAACTTATGATTTCAGACTTAGGACTATAGACTAATTTTCTTACTCTTTATCAGCGCTTGCTTCTTTCTCTTCAGCGTTTCCGTTAAAAGCAGCTGAGTTATCGGCAACAGTCTCCGGAATCAGATCCGAAGTTACCGGTACATCAACCGCATCAGGACCGTTTACAAACTTATCATAAGCTGTGCGGTGTTCAAACGGACGTTTTCCCAGTATTTCTTCCAAATCTGATTGGAATAAAACTTCTTTTTCCAACAGCTTTAAAGCCACTTTCTCTAACCCATCGCGATGCATTATTAAAAGATCTTTTGCTTTATTGTAAACAAACTCAACCAGGTTACGCACTTCATTATCTATTAATTCAGCCGTAGTATCCGAGTATGGTTTATTAAACTGATTTTCGCCTTGCGGATCATAAAAAGAAACGTTACCAACTTTATCGTTCATACCGTAAATCTTCACCATGCCATAGGCAACTCTGGTAATACGTTCCAGATCGCTTAATGCGCCGGTAGTTATTTTACCAAATGTTATATCCTCGGCAACCCTGCCACCCATTGATAATGTCATATCATCAATAAGCTCTTCGCGGGCAACTAAAAATCTTTCGTTTGGCAAATACTGGGCATATCCTAAAGCGGCAACACCACGTGGCACAATTGATACTTTAACCAACGGATCGGTATGTTCCAAAAACCAACCTGCAATAGCGTGGCCTGCTTCGTGATAGGCAACAACCCTTTTTTCTTCTGGCGTAATCAATGTATTCTTTTTCTCCAAGCCACCAATAACACGGTCAATAGCGTCCTGGAAATCTTTCATATCCACCGCCTCTTTGTTCTGACGGGCGGCAATCAGTGCAGCCTCGTTACAAACGTTGGCAATTTCGGCACCCGCAAAACCAGGTGTCTGTGCCGATAGTTTTTTAGGATCAACGCCTTCGGCCAGCTTAATAGGTTTTAAGTGTACCTTAAATATCTGCTCGCGACCTATCAAATCGGGTTTATCAATTGATACCTGCCTGTCAAAACGACCCGGGCGCAATAAAGCTGAATCTAATACATCAGGGCGGTTGGTGGCTGCAAGAATAATAATTCCTGAATCAGTACCAAAACCATCCATCTCAACCAATAATTGGTTCAATGTGTTTTCGCGCTCATCATTACCACCAACAAAATTGTTTTTACCACGGGCACGGCCAATAGCGTCAATTTCATCAATAAAAATAATACAAGGTGCTTTATCTTTAGCCTGGCGGAACAAATCACGAACGCGTGATGCGCCAACACCTACAAACATCTCCACAAAATCCGATCCTGATAAAGAGAAAAACGGAACATGTGCTTCGCCTGCAACAGCCTTGGCTAATAACGTTTTACCTGTACCCGGCGAACCGATTAACAAAGCGCCTTTAGGTATTTTACCACCCAGGTTAGTATATTTTTTTGGATTTTTAAGAAAATCCACAATTTCCATTACTTCCTGTTTAGCTTCTTCAAGGCCCGCCACATCGTTAAATGTTACCGACACTTGCGCCTCCTTATCAAACAGCGTAGCTTTTGATTTGCCGATGTTAAAAATCTGACCACCCGGGCCACCACCAGCACCACCAGACATACGGCGCATAATAAACAACCATACGGCTACTAATACAATGGCCATAATAATGCACTGTACAAACCAGTTTGATAAAAGGCTTTCATGCCCTTGCTCGTAACTGATGGGTACCTTATCAGCATCCTGAAAATCTTTTTCGGCATTATTGATGGATTGCTTTAAGCTTTCATAAGATGCATCAGTAAAAGTATACTGCGGCAAATCTGCCCCGCCCATGTTAAACTGATGCTGTTCTTTTTTGGCATCAGCATATTGTGTTTTACTAAGGCTTCCCTTTTTAATATAAACATCAGCCATAACCAGATCGCCGCTGCGGTAAGCAACAATTTTATCTACGTCATGTTGTTTCAGCATTTGTTCGTCAAAACGTTGAAATGTAATCTGGTTGCTAGTATTACCATTTAAAAGTGTAGCAACGCCCAACAACACCACAACAATAATGGCATAAAACCACATAATATTAGGTTTGGGTGGTTTTGGACTTATTTTTTTATTCGGTATTCTACGTAGGGGTTTTGGTTTTTCCAATTTATTATCTTTCATTTCTTTACAAGCTCAAACTTACAATCTTTTATTAAATATTTGTATGGCGTGATATTGACGCATGCCTGCCCGCATTTGTTACGAATGCTTAGGCGCTTTTGTACATTTTAATTTCGGCATCGCCCCACAAATCTTCCATACCATAAAACTCACGCTTATCTGTTCTAAAAACGTGAACAACTACATCTACATAATCCAGCAGTATCCATTCGCCAAATTGCAACCCTTCTTTCCTGTACGGTTCTTGTTGCGTGGCCTTAAAAATCTCTTCTTCAACACTATTGGCTATCGCTTTTACCTGCGTGGCCGACTCAGCATGACAGATCACGAAGTAATCTGCAACTGAACTAAATATATTACGGAGGTCTAACCTGATAATATCATTCCCCTTTTTTTCCTGAACACCATGTATGGCCAGTTCAGAAATATAAGCAGATTCGCTTAACGCTTTGTTTTTTCCCATCAAAAAGAATTAGTTTTGAACGATTTTGGGTTTTAATTTATTATACATTGCAAAATAACATATTTTCGGGGTTATTTGTTGGACAAAATTACTTAACTATTAAAGAAGTTGATTCCACCAATAATTTCCTCAAAAACTTAGCGTCAAATTCCAAGCCAGTGATTGAAGGAACGGTCATTATGGCAGAAAACCAGTATGCGGGCAGGGGGCAGCAGCAAAACGGCTGGCATGCCGAACCTGGCAAAAACCTAACTTTCAGCATTCTTTTAAAACCGGCCTTTTTAAGTCTTAGCTATCAGTTTGATCTTACTCGCGTTATCAGCCTGGGTGTTTTTGATGCGCTTGAACCTTTATTGGGCGAAAAGTTAAAGATAAAATGGCCCAACGATATTTATTATGCCGATAAAAAGCTTGGCGGCATGCTGATTGAAAACATGGTGCAGGCTGCGCAGATAAAAAACTCCATTATTGGCATCGGCCTTAATATTAACCAGCAAAGCTTTCCGCCGCATTTACCAAACGCTGTTTCGCTACAGCAAATCTTACATCAGGATTATGATTTACAAACATTATTGTCCGAAATTTGCCGCCACATTGAGGCTTGGTACCTGAATTTAAAAGCCGGTAAAATTGAGCTTGTAAGGAATTCATACCAAAGCCGACTATATTGGTTAAACGAAGAAAAAGACTTTAAAAGCAGCGCCGGTATGTTTAACGGCACCATTAAAGGTGTTAAGGATAACGGTTTATTGATTGTTGAAAACAATAACCACGAGTTACTGGAGTTTAGCCTTAAAGAAATTGAATTTCTAAATAGCGTTCAATAGTTCACTGGTTTATTAGTTCATTGGTTTTGAAGCGTAAATAATAAGCAACATTACATCGAACTATCGGCCCAACGAGATATTGAATTTACACAAATGAACTACTGAACAAATGAACTATACAATGAAGAAATCACTTATTTTAATAGCCTTAATGGTTATGGGTATTGGGGCTTATGCCCAGATAGAGGCCCCTGTAAAATGGTCGTATGCTGCTAAAAGAATAAGCAGCACCGAGGCCGTTGTGTTTTTACGGGCAACCATACAAGATGGCTGGCATATTTATTCGCTGGATGTTAAGGATGGCGGACCAATAAAAACCTCATTTACTTTTACTCCATCAAAAGAGTACAGCCTTGATGGTAAAACTACTGAACCAACCCCGGTAACCAAGTTCGAAAAAGCATTTAGCATGAATGTGAGCTATTTTGAAAAAACGGTTACTTTTCAGCAAAAAATAAAGTTAAAGTCGGCCAATGTTTCTGTTATAAAAGGACAATTGGAGTATATGACCTGCAACGATAAAAAATGCCTGCCACCAGAAGATCTGGATTTTTCAATCCCCCTGGGTAAATAAGCTGTATCAAAAAACATGAAAGCAATAAATAAGCGCCGTTTTTTACCCGGCAAAGTGATCCTGCTGTTAGCCCTTACATTATTTTTATTGGCAGGCGCCATGCCGGCAAACGCATTGCAAAGCAAAGCTGCCGATACAGTTTCAACAAGCGACGTTCAGTTTACAAGCATCCCTACCGCTGCCGACAGCATTGCAGCCCGTAAAAAAGAACAAGCTAAAGCTCAAAAAGCAAATATTGTTGTAAAAACAACGGATAACGAGCAACAAAAAACACTTTGGGAAATATTTATTGCTGGTTTTTTAGGCGGATTATTAGCCATAACCATGCCTTGCATATATCCGTTACTGCCTTTAACCGTTAGTTTTTTTACAAAAAAATCGGGCTCACGGGCCAAAGGAATATTGCACTCCCTGCTGTACGGCGTGTCTATTATTATTATATATGTTTCTTTGGGTTTAGTTATAACCTTAATTTTTGGGCCCGATGCGCTAAATGCTTTGGCAACCAATGGCATATTTAACATTTTCTTTTTCCTATTATTGGTAATTTTCGGCATCTCTTTCCTGGGTGCTTTTGAAATAAACCTGCCCAGCTCATTAGCCAACAAGCTCGATCAAAATTCAGACAGAGGAGGCATGGCTGGTATATTTTTTATGGCGGCTACGCTGGTAGTGGTATCGTTTTCGTGTACCGGCCCATTGGTGGGCAGCTTATTGGCCGCAGCAGCTACAAAAGGCGATCGCCTGGGCCCTGCAATAGGCATGTTTGGTTTTTCGCTTGCATTAGCGCTGCCGTTTACAATATTTGCGTTATTTCCATCTGCGTTAAAAACCCTGCCAAAATCTGGCGGATGGCTTAACAGTATAAAAGTTGTACTGGGCTTTATTGAGCTTGCTTTTTCGCTTAAGTTCCTGTCAAATGTCGATCTGGCTTATCACTGGAACCTGTTTGATCGCGAAGTGTTTTTATCGCTATGGATAGCTATCGGTTTGTTAATTGGATTATACTTAATTGGCAAAATCAAATTCTCGCACGATAGCGACCTTCCGCACCTTTCCGTTCCGCGCACTTTTATAGCCATTATTGTTTTTGCTTTTGTTTTTTATATGATACCCGGCTTATGGGGTGCACCGCTTAAAGTTATCAGCGGCTTTTTGCCTCCTCCTGCCACCCAGGATTTTGACCTTACCCGTTCAGCGGGCGGCGGATCATCGGCACCAATTCAGCAGGTATCTATCAAAGAAAAAAAATACGAAGATCTTTTTAGTCGCGGTAAACATTATGGCTTAAATGAATGGTATGATTATGCCCAGGCCATTCAGGTATCCAAAGAGCTAAAAAAACCTATATTGATTGATTTTACAGGGTGGAACTGCGCAAACTGCCGCAAAATGGAAAACGATATATGGCCCAATCCGGTTATAAAAAAGCACATACAGAACGACTTTGTTTTGCTTGAGCTTTATGTTGATGAAAAACAGGATTTACCGGCTTCTGAATTTTATAATTCATCCTACAGTGGAAAAAAAATAACTACAATTGGCGGCAAAAACAGCGATTATGAAACAACAAAATTTAACACCAACTCGCAGCCGTACTATGTGATAATTGATAGCGACGGTAATGTTTTAGTACCACCGCAGGGGGCTGATTTCAGCGTAGAAAATTATACCAGGTTTTTAGAAAGTGGTCTTGCTGCTTATAAAAAATAACTGTGTCACAGCTATCAACTAACCGCTTTTAAAAAACACACCCCGCTGATGAAAAATTAGTGTAAATTCGCCAAACTTTTACAAAGGACTGTGCAATAGCCCTTACCTTTGCATTGGGTTTATGCATATTACTTAATTTTTATACGGGAAACAGCGCCCTTTCAAAAAAAATGACGCAAATAAAAAATATAGGAGTTTATACTTCAGGAGGTGATTCGCCGGGAATGAATGCTGCCATCAGGGCAGTTGTGCGCTCGGCTATATATTATGGTATTTCAGTTACAGGTATCCGTCGTGGTTATGATGGCATGATCAAAGGCGATATGTTTGAGATGGATCGTAAGTCCGTGTCGAACATTATACAACGCGGCGGCACCATATTAAAAACCGCACGCAGCGAACAGTTCAGAACACCCGAAGGTCGTAAAATTGCCTATGAGCAATTGAAAGCAAACGGAGTTGATGCACTTGTTGGCATTGGCGGCGACGGAACTTTTACCGGTGCCCGCATTTTCGGTCAGGAATATGACATGCCCATTGTTGGCCTGCCCGGAACCATTGATAACGACCTTTGCGGAACTGACTTTACCATTGGTTATGATACTGCCATAAATACCGTTATTGACGCAGTTGACAAGATAAGAGATACCGCCGAGTCGCACGACAGGTTGTTTATTGTTGAAGTAATGGGTCGCGATTCGGGATTGATAGCCCTGCGTACAGGCATTGCCGCCGGAGCCGAAGCTATCTTGATTCCCGAAAGCAAAACAGACCTTCAATCGGTATTTGACCGTTTGGAAAGAGGCCGTAAAGACAAAAAATCAAAAATTATAATGCTTGCCGAAAACGGCATCGCCGGGGATGCTTTTGAAGTGGGCAGGCAGATAAAAGAAAAATTCCCTAACTACGATACCCGCGTATCAATACTGGGCCATATCCAACGTGGCGGCAGGCCGAGCTGCATGGACAGGGTACTGGCAAGCCGCGTAGGCGTTGCCGCTGTTGAAGCGTTAAGAGACGGTCACCGTAACGAAATGATTGGGCTTATTCATAACGAGATAGCTTATACGCCTTTTGAGCATGCTATTAAACACAATATTGAAATCAATCCCGACTTTTTAAAGATTGTGGAGATATTGGCTATCTAAACGGCTGTTAATATAGTGTCTGAACTTTGATTTTCCTGATGTGTATTATCAAGGTAATCCTAAAATCAAGAGAATCAAGGTTCAGAAATTTACGGCGCCTGGTATTTAGTAGATGGGTCGTCAGTAAATGTTTTGTCAACTATTAATCGTATCACCTCATCAATTTCATTCCCCACGGTTAACAGGTGTTCAATTATTTCTTTATTATCGGGGTTAAAAAAATTATCCCGGTCCATAATATTTATTAAGCCCAGCATGCTCGCAACCGGGCGCCGCAACTCATGCGATGTTACCGATGCTATATGGCGCAGGCGCTCATTCTGATCAACAATAGCTCTTTCTGTTTTTAGCCGTTCGGTTATATCACGTGCAAAACATCCAACACCTGCAATTTCGCCTTTTGATTTAAATATAGGATTAAAACTTATTTCAAAACTATGCAGCTGGCCGTTCTGTGGGTCCACGCTTTCGTTTATGATGGTATAATTTTCACCGTTAAGGGCTCGCTTGTAAAACTCATCCCACCTCGCGGTTATTGCTGCGTTAAATCCGACAAAGCGGTTGGCGTGGTCGCCTTCTTTTGGTTCAAAACCGGTTAACTGGGCAACAGTTTCCCGGTAAGCCTTATTGAGATAAACATACCTGGTTTCCAAATCAACAGACCATATTTGATCTTCGGTATTATTGATAAGGGCTTCGAGGCTGTTTTTAGTTCCAAGCAGTTCCTGTTCCCTCAAATCAACTACCTCGCGGTATTTTATTTTTTCGGTAACATCGCCGGCTACCACTATGCGGCAGTTAACATCGTTGTAAACAATATCCTGACTAACAATTTCGGCATACAGCGAACTACCGGCTTTATTTTTATGCTTCCACACACCCGAATGTGCAATGCCCTTAAATGCCGGATCCGTGAGGCTACTTTTATTCAGAAATTCAATGTAAGCCGCCACCTCAGCTGCCGGGCGCAGATCCAGTGTGGTCATAGATAAAAATTCCTGTTCAGAATAGCCGTATCTATGGATAGCCGCCTTGTTTACTTTAAGTATACGTAACGTGGATAATTCAAAAATCCACATTGGGTTGGGGTTGTCAAGAAAAAGAAAGCCAAGCTCAGTAAGCGCCATAATAAAAGTTAAGCACTTTAGATATTATAATCATAAAGTTATTATTAAATTCTGAATGCCCAAATTGTTGAATTTGCATCATTCCACTACCATTTCAAAATTAATTACGCCCTTTTCGCTTTTATTTTACGATAGTAATCATAACAAGTGGCTTTTAAAAGAAATAATTGAAAATAGATGCGGAAATGAGTCGGAAAGTCGGAAAAGTCCGAAAGTCTGTAAAGATTAAGGACTGACGAAAGTGCGTTTTTAGTGTTCCCTCTTTGAAGATTTTTAGTGAGGTGGAAAATATTGTAACCGGTTCAATAACTGGCTTTTCCAACTTTCGGACTTTACTGACTTCCGGACTTTCCCAACTAATAAAAAAACTCTTTTATAATAAAAATAAAATATTTACCTTTGCATCCCCGCAGAAAGAACTCCGGGGACAATGTTGAATACATAAAAATAAAAAATGGCAACTAAAATCAGACTGCAAAGACACGGTAAAAAAGGAAAACCTTTTTATTATATCGTAGTAGCGGATGCACGCGCTCCAAGAGACGGACGTTTTATTGAGCGTTTAGGTTCATACAACCCTAACACCAACCCTGCAACCATCGACATTAATTTTGACAAAACTCTTGATTGGGTAAACAGTGGTGCACAGCCAACTGATACTTGCCGTGCAATCCTGTCATACAAAGGCGTTTTATACAAAAAACACTTACAAGGTGGTCTTAAAAAAGGCGCTTTAACCGAAGAACAAGTTGAAGCAAAATTCCAGGAATGGATTGACCAGAAAGACGGTAAAATCACCGGCAAAAAAACTGGCTTAGTTTCGGCTAAAGACGAAGCTAAAAAAGCTGCCTTAGCTGCTGAAGCTAAAAAGAAAGAAGCAAAAGCTGCTGCTATTGTTGCTAAAAACACTCCTGCTGTTGAAGAAGTAGAAGAAGCTGAAGCACCTGCAGAAGAAGCATCTGCTGAACCAGAAGCTGAAAGCGCTGAATAATTTATATTCAAAAAAATTACGCAATGGCGAAGCAACCCACAGGTTCTTCGCCATTGTTGTTTAATACCAAATACATAGCGATGGGTTTTAAACGCTGAGTGTTCGAAACCTTGAAAATAAACAACAAGATTGTCATCCTGAGCGAGAGCGAAGGATCTTCTACTCCAGAAAAGCACGCGTTTATGCATGTTGAAGAAGATTCTTCACTACGTTCAGAATGACAAAAAGGTATTCTT
>OLKV01000239.1_pt1 | contig 58291 bp, 54 predicted proteins | sample 1604391 | NCBI WGS metagenome assembly OLKV01 (sample SAMEA104055711, study PRJEB20765) | soil metagenome | isolation source: soil | reverse complement strand
TGGTGTGCTTCAAGACAGTCTGAAAACTAACCGCCGGTATAACGACTTGGGTTATATAAATTCGAGTAACTCCTATTACAAAAACCAAACGGATAACTATACGCAAAATTACTACCAACTCCTTTACGACCATCAGTTTAACAGCGCGCTTTCGTTTAGCGGCGCTTTGCATTACACCAAAGGCTATGGTTATTACGAAGAGTACAAAAATGCCGACTCGTTAAAAAATTATGGCATTACACCGGTTACCATTGGCGGTACAACTATTGAGGCAACCGACCTGGTACGTCGGTTATGGCTCAATAACGATTTTTATGGCCTTACGTATAATTTGAATTATAAACCCAATTCAGATTTGGGCGTAATACTGGGCGGAGCCTATAATGAGTATAAAGGTGCCCACTATGATAATATTGAATGGACGCAGGAAAGCACCAATATCCCGCCCGATTATGAATACTCGCGCGATAATGCCACCAAAACAGACTTTAATATTTTTAGCCGGGCTGATTATCATGCAGGCAAGTTTTTGTTTTATGGCGATCTGCAATTTCGGCATATCTATTATTCATTTTTAGGGTTGGAAGGAAATCCGGATAACCTGCAGGAAAAGGTGGAGCTTAACTTTTTTAATCCTAAAGCAGGGGTTACTTATCAAATAAATTCGCACAACAATGTTTATGCGTCTGTTGCGGTTGGTAACCATGAGCCCAACCGAAGCGATTATACCAACTCAACGCCCGATACCCGCCCCAAAGCCGAAAACTTAACAGATTTTGAACTGGGTTATCGTGTAAACGAATCGGCCTTTAGCGGAGGCATTAATGGTTTTTATATGCTTTACAAAAACCAGCTGGTATTAACCGGTGCGCTCGATTCTGTTGGCGAAGCTATCCGAACCAATATAAAAGATAGTTACCGTGCAGGTGTTGAGGTAAGTGCCCGCATTAAAATAGCTGAGCCCTTAAACTGGTATGTAAACGCCACCCTAAGTACCAATAAAGTAAAAAACTTTGAGCAGTATTTGCAAAATTACGACACCGGTACTTTGGACGCCACACAGTACAAAGAAGCTGATATAGCTTATTCGCCCGATTTTGTGAGTTCAAGTACCATCAGCTATCATCCGGTAAAAAACGCTGAAATAGCTTTTATCAGTAAATATGTAAGTCGCCAGTATCTGGACAACACCTCAACGGTAGCCAGATCGCTTGATGGTTATTTTGTTAACGATGTAAGGATTAACTACAATTTCAGCATAAAAGGAATTAAGAATATTGGCATAGGCTTGCTGGTAAATAATGTGTTCAGCAAAAAATACCAGTCGGACGGCGCTACATATCCTGACATAGAGGGCGGAAAAGTGGCTAATTACAATTATGTTTTCCCTCAGGCCCCTATTAATTTCCTGGCTTCTTTAAATCTTAGGTTTTAAACAAATGGACTTGCAACCCTGGATACACCTGTTCATGGAGCAGATGAAAGAAACGTCGTTTTGGCAATGGTTGGCCGTTATTTTAGGCGTGGCCGAAGTAACTTTTGCATTGTACGATAATATCTGGCTATACCCAACGGGTATAGCCGGTATTATTATTTCGCTATACCTCCTACTCGTGGTACAGTTATACGCTGATTTTGCATTAAACATTTACTACTTGGTAATGAGTTTTTATGGCTGGATTTACTGGGCCAAAAAACAGCAACAGCCAGAAGTGAAAATCTCCTGGTCAAACCGGACCGAATGGATAATAAGTTTAACCATTTCGTTTGGCGGATGGCTTATTTTATATGTGCTGCTTAAAGCGTTCACGCCATCAAATGTACCGGTTTGGGATGCCTGGGTTTCGTCTACCGCTTTTGCGGGGATGTGGCTGCTGGCAAGGCGCAAAATGGAGAACTGGATATTTTTAAATGTATCTAACCTGTTTGCCATTCCATTGCTGTTTTATAAAAACCTGGCCATGTTTGCCGCGCTTACCGTGTTTTTATTTGTAATAGCTTTTGCCGGCTTTTTTAAATGGGTGAAAATATATAATGCCGAAAAGGAGGGTTTAGCAATATGAATCAGATAAAGATGAATATTCAGCATCCGTCTTCTTGTATGAAACCTGATTGGATAAAAGCAATCAGGCAAGCTTCGCCAGAAGCTGAAAAATCGGGTCTCATTCACCCTGATCAGTTGGCTATCATTTACGACCAGCGCTGGTTTGAGTTATTGGTTCCTTCGGTTTATTCCGGACTTGAAAAAACCATACCAGAACTGGTAAGACTCGAAGAAAGTATTAGCTGGATTAGCGGAAGTGTAGGCTGGGTAGTAACCTTATGCAGCGGCGCAGGTTGGTTCGGTGGTTTTTTATCGCCACAAAAAGCTGCAGCGGTTTATAAAACCAACAAAGTGTGCCTTGCCGGAAGTGGCGCGGCCACCGGCGAGGCCGAAATAACACCCGATGGCTATAAAATTAGCGGAACATGGAAATACGCCAGCGGCGCTCATCATGCCACCCATTTTACTGCAAACTGCATTATTAAACACGCGGGGGAAGTTGTTTTAAATAAGGAGGGCAGTCCGCTGATCCGCCCGTTTATAGTTGATAGTAAAGATGTAACTGTTTTGCCAGCATGGAAATACACCGGGATGGCAGCAACCGGCAGCGATGCTTTTGAGATAAAAGATTTGCATGTAACCCGCGAAAACTGTTTTGAAATAAATGCAGCAAAAACGGTGGTTAAAAGCGCTTTATATCAATATCCTTTTTTACAGATGGCCGAGGCTACGCTAGCGGTAAATATTTGCGGCATGGCAATTCATTTTATCGATCTGTGTAAAGAAATATTTCCTGACAGGATAAAAGGCGACAGACTAACGGCTAATAACAAAGTGGTTTTAATGCGGATTTTGGCCGAACAGGAAGATACACTTAATGCCATAAGGGAGTTATTTTACGAAGCAGTTGATGCCTCGTGGGTTGATGTTGAAAATGGCATCACCGAAAGCCCTGCAATGGAACAGGTAAGTATAACAAGCAGAAGACTGGCCAAAATTGCCCGCGAATGTGTGGATACACTTTATCCCTACTGCGGATTAATTGCTGCAAGCACCGAATCGGAGATCAACCAGGTATGGCGCGATTTGCATACAGCCAGCCAGCATGCCTTATTAACTTTTATCAATCCATAGCTAACAAAACCTGTATAGTTATTATTTCGGGGTCAGTTTCGGAGCAATTCGGGTAAACACCCCGGGCGCTAAGCGGGTGACCCAAAGTGCAATCTGCTCCCCGCCAAATCTACCAATATAAGGTTCGAAAGAGCCTTTTTTTATGGCTTTTAAAATCTGTTTGGCTGCGCGGTCAGCCGGGAGGCCGCCGGAGATATTTTTCGATGGGTTAGCTGGGTTTTGAGTATTATTGGGCGCACCAAAATATGAAATATTTGTGCGGATATAACCCGGTGCAAGTATGGTTACTTTAATATTATCAGATGCCACCTCTGCCCTAAGGCAGTCAAAAAAACCGTGCAAGGCATGTTTGGCGGCGGCATAAGCGGCCCGTTTGGGTGTACCTATTTTCCCCATTACACTGCTGGTAACCACAAAATGCCCGGCTTTCCGTTCAATAAAGTGAGGCAGCAGTGCCTGCGTAAGCTGCACGTAACTAAAGTAATTAAGATCCATTAGTCCGCGATGCACATCCATACCGGTATCTATTACCAGTGAGCGTTGAGAAACGCCGCCGTTGTGTACCATAATATCTATATGGCCAAAGCAAGCAATCGCGGCGGTTACCTTGCCTTCAAGCGAAGCTGCATCAGTCAAATCTAATTGAAGCACCTGTACCTGCGCAGGATTACTGCAAGCTTGTTTTACCCGTTCCAACTCGTCCATTCTGCGGCTCGATAATATCAGTTTGGCTCCGGCAGCCGAAAGCTCGTAAGCCAAAGCTTCGCCTATTCCCGAAGAAGCCCCTGTTATCCAGGCAACTTTATTAGTGAAGTGATTATCCATAACGGTGCGTTGTTCGGGTTTAAGAGGCCCAATCTTTTTGCTCTAATTTAATTAAAAATTTGATCGGGCGGAGGTATACCAGAAAGAAGTAATAAATTAAAGAGCGTATCTTTTTCTCAAATAAAACACACTTCATAATATGTTTATTTCTTTTTTTGAAACTTTTGCCAACAATTTTATTTTAGCGCTGTTCTAAATTCAAGTTAAATACATTATATCCAACTGTTTATGAAGTTCGACGACATCCCTGATGGCCCTTTAAGTAACGATCAGGAAGAAAATTTACGAATTGAGAATGAACTGCTGCGCTTACAACTTAAAGCAGAGTTGGGTGTGGAACCCTATAAAACCAACGTAGTTGGCCCCCAAATTGAAAATGAGTTTCTTAAACATATATTAAACTTTGAGCATAATCATGCAAACTCAAAACAGATTAAAGTATATGATCTTTTAGGACGACCTGATTTTAAACGATCAGACGAGGTGAGTGACGATTTAATTGATGGGGCTTTGGCTCAAATAACCCAATTGCTCAGCAAAAAAAATATTGAAGTTTATTTTGGCGAAGGATATGATAATCGCCTTAAGTATCATTTTATCACGGAGGAGCTATTTGAACACGAAATGGATGACCTGGTACTCCAGGGGATGGTCACTCATTTTGATTACGAGGAATTTCATCCTAACCATAAAAAAGATATTGAAAGAAGGGCATTGTCATTTCTTTCGGGGTGGTTTAGCCAAACACTTAATGAAAAAAGCTGGGAGCTGGCTGAGTCTTTTGTATTGCCCGGCAGGCGGATATTAACTAAAAGCCAGGTTTTAACACAAATCCGAAATATTTTCAGTGCCTACCCATCTTTTAAAGATCAGGATTATTTTATTGCTGAAGTTAGTTTTGAACTTCACGACCATACGGGGCTGGGTCATGCCGAAGGAATTGTAAAATATAATGCAGTTTTGGAAAACGGCGAAACGGCGGCTTTTAACGGCCCTTTTAAATTATATCTATCTTTAGAAAACGGCTGGTGGAGTATTTTTCATATCATTTTACCGGGCTTTAAATATTAATTACCGGCCATTTCGATTTTTTAAAATCTGCATCAGCTTTAAAAACGAATTATAAGGCCCTATGGACAACGTGGCATTCACCAGCCAAACAGGAATACTGCCACCCGGATCAACACTAAAGGTATAATCAACCTTGAGTTTATTATCTGGAGCCTGGGTTACTTTCCATGTTGCCAGCGAATAGGGTACGCGGATATAACCTTTATCGCGGGGTAAAAAATTGGGAAGGCTTTTTGCCTGGATATTTAAAACCTCAGGAGTGGGATTAATATTAAGCTCCACAATCAGATCACGATCCTTAATGGGCCAGGGCAAATGCGATTGAGTATAGTAAATAATATTTTGAGGGCTGATGGTCTTTAGCACAACTGATTTTTTATTTGAGAAAACCCAATCGCTATAATTAGCAATATCCTGCAGCACTTTTATCAGTTGTTCTTTTGTTGCATCGAGCTCACATACTACCCGTAATTCTTTTATGTTTCCGCTAACTGCGTTCCGGGTATAAACTTCAATACCGTGATCGTTTTTTTTAAGTTCCCAGTTATTTTGGGCCATAGTGGTTGACAACCCAATGATCATCAGCATAAAAAAGAACAGTATTTTTCTCATGAACAGATTGGCACGGCTATCGCCGGATATTTAGCACATTAAACGTTATCAACCAGCTTTATTATTTAAAAACATATTTTAATCGCGCGCCCTGTTAAACCTTCAATATCGCCAGCATAAAATTTGTTACCCGCTGATTTTAAGGTTGGTAAAAGCATTTTGCTCCAAGTTAACTTATCTACTTAAAGCCACGATTAACATTTAATGAAATATTCTGCAAATTGTTCTTTTTAATTTAAAATAGCTGTAATCTCCACACTTAAAATTATATGGGGTATGAACGGCCAGGAGGGTTATCGGGTTGTCACAAAAAAATATTTGCTCTTCAACAAAACTTTATTGGATTAGCCTGTTATTATTCAGAAAGCAATTTTGTTTGATTTTGATTAGTGAGGTATGATGGAACTGTTTTAAACGGTTGTGCATTGTCAAAGCGGGTTAAATGCGATCGCGAACTATGCATAATCGCTCTGTAACGTTCGTGATTATCATGTCCGTTTCCTGCCCGCAACGACATTTTCAGGTTTTTAAAAATGCAGTGCTAAAATAGCTGTAGGGGCTTATGAAAAAACGTTTACTCATATACCTTTTTTTGCTGTTATCTTTAAGAGTGTGTGGCCAATGTACATTAAACATTGTGTTATCGCAACCTTCGGTGGCTACCTGTGCCGGTAACCCGGTAACCTTAACAGCAAACGGCGGCAATAGCTATACATGGTACGATGCAGCATCTGGTGGTAATGTGGTAGGCACGGGTCAAACTTTTACTACACCGGCTTTAACCAGTTCAACAACTTATTATGTTGTGGTTGCTGCAAACGGCTGCACAAGCGCTCCGTTGCCGGTAATGGTTAATGTAACACCCTATCCGCAGGCCCCAACGGCGTTAGGAGCGACGATCTGCTCGGGGTCAGCTGCAAATTTGCACGCCACCGGGAACTCTACGGTTTTTAACTGGTTTGCCGCGCCCAGCGGCGGTATCGCATTAATCTCGAGCCCCGACTATACTACGCCAGGCCTCACAGCTACAACTACCTACTATGTTGAACAGGAATCAAGCGGCTGCGAAAGCCCGCGTACGCCTGTAACGGTAACGGTTAATCCTATCCCTCCGGAGCCTTTATCGCAAAGAGAAACCATTTGTTATAGTAGCAGTACTATTTTAACGGCCAGCGGCAGCCCCGGGGCAACATATCAATGGTTTGATGCTGTTGCTGGTGGCACTTTGCTGGCAATTGGCGCTAATTATACCACACCGGTATTAAAAAACTCAACTACCTATTTTTTATCGGCCAGTAACGGCGGATGTTCAAGTACCCGTGCGGCGGTAGATGTTATTGTGAAACCAAACTTATCACCCCCGGCTGTTTCAGGAGCTATTATTTGCTCTGGCTCGTCAACTACATTAACTGCAAGCTCGTCTGGGGGCTCTTATCAATGGTATGATGCCCCAACAGGCGGCAACCTCATATCATCTGCTGCTACTTATACCACGCCTTTGTTAACCGCAAATACATCCTATTATATACAAAACACAATTGATGGATGTGTAAGCCCAAGAGCAAAAGTTACCGTGGTAGTGGATGCACCAACTGCCGCACCAATTGCATCGGGTACAACTATATGTTCCGGAAATACCGTTACGCTAACTGCCACTGGCGCAGGTAATAACTATATGTGGTATAATAGCGTCACAGGGGGCAATTTATTATCGGCAAATGCTGAGTATTCTACCCCTGTGTTAACCGCCACTACTACATACTATGTAGAAGCAATTGCTAACGGATGTGCAAGCACGCGTACGCCGGTGACGGTAACGGTTAATACTACGCCCGCCCCTCCTGTTGCGAGCGGAACTTCCATTTGCACCGGCGCTTCAGCTAGCTTAACGGCTACAGGAAGCGGCACTATATCATGGTTTGGCAGCCTAACGGGAACCGTTGTACTTGCCACAGGCAATACTTTTACAACACCTGCTTTATTTGCAAACACTACTTACTATGTGCAAAGTTCAAATGGGGTTTGTACCAGCACCCGCACCGCGGTAACAGTTTCCATAATCTCATTAACCAGCCCCCAGTTTCAATACCCCGGCGGAACTTTTTGCGCCTCGGGCCCTAATCCTGTCCCTTCGATAAATAATGCGGCAGGAGGTGTTTTTAGTGCCGCGCCTATGGGTTTGGTTTTCGTTGATAATACGACAGGCCAAATTAATATTGGTGCAAGCACACCCGGGAAATATACCGTTTCATTTACCAATAACAGCCCCTGTAGCAGCACCACTAATCAGCCAGTTACAATTACAGTGTCCGGAGCGGCAGTATTTGGTTATAATGGCCCTTATTGTCAGGGTGGCGTTAATCCTTTGCCAACTTATGTGCCTGGAAGCAGCGGCGGAAATTTTACGGCAACACCCATAGGATTGGTTTTTGTGAATACAAGTACCGGCGAAATAAACCTTGCCGCAAGCGAGCCCGGAACCTATACAGTAACCAATACCATTAGTTTTATTGGCCCCTGCCCGGCAAGCAATGCAACAGCAATGGTAACTATTAGTCCAAGAGTTATTATTAGTGCGGGGCCAGCACAATCAGTGGTTATTGGAACGCCGGTTCAATTAGCCGGCAGCATCTCAGGAGGTATTGCCACCGGAACATGGTCTGGCGGCGCAGGCACTTTCTCCAATACATCCAGCCTAAATCCCATTTATACACCGGGGCCAGGCGAAACTTCGGCTACGCTTACTTTAACATCCGGCAATCCACCAGGGCCCTGCGGACCAAGTTCTGCTTCTGTAATTATCACCTTCGGTACAATACCAGCAAACCCTATGGCGTTGGGTGCTGCAACCTGTTTTGGCAGCACAGCTACATTAACCGCAACCGCCCCTGGTGGTAATTACAAATGGTATAGTGCCGCAACCGGCGGTACCTTACTTGGCAGCAGCGCATTATTTACCACGCCCCCGCTTACAGCAAACACAATATATTATGTACAAACCACCATAAACGGATTCACCAGTGCCCGCACCCCGGTAACAGTAACAGTGAATGCAATACCCCCCGCTCCCACAGCGCCGGGCACCCAAATTTGCTCGGGCAGCACAACAACACTTACCGCCAGCGGATCACCGGGCACTTATGAGTGGTATAGTGCTGCTGCCGGTGGTAACCTGTTATCAACACAAAATACCTATACTACACCTGATTTAACAACCAACTCAAGTTTTTATGTTCAAACGGTTGTAAATGGTTGTATCAGTGCCCGCACCCGGGTTGATGTATCGGTAACACCCCTGCCTGTTATAACCAGTGCAGCAACAGAATACATTTGCAGCGGCAATGCATTAAATTATGCCATTACAACCAACCTTCCAAATGCAACCATTTTGTGGAGCCGCGCAGCGGTACCGGGAATAAGCAATGCCGCGGTAGCCAACCAAACATCGGGCACTATTAGCGAAACCCTTATAAATACCACAACCAGCCTGGTAAAAGTAACTTATACCATTACGGCGTTTAACGGTAATTGCCCGGGTCCGTCTTTAAACTATGTTGTTACAGTATACCCCACACCTGTTGTAACCAGCGCCGACAAGCTTACCATTTGTGATTTTAGTCCGGTTAATTATACCATTAATTTTAGTGTTCCCGGGACTGGATTTTCGTGGAAAAGGGCTGCAGTTGCCGGAATAAGCAATGCAGCCGTAAACGGTCAAACCGCGGGGACGATCAGAGAAGTATTATTTAATACCAGCAATGCCCCGGTTACCGCCATGTATACTATTACCTACGGAACAAGCACGTGTACCGGTGTTCCTTTTAATTTGATGGTTACGGTTAATCCCAATCCGGTGATTACAAGCCCGGCTACTGCAAATGCATGCAGCGGCGTACCGCAAAACTATGTAATAAGTGCAAATGCGCCTTCGGCAACGTATGTATGGACACGTAATGTTGTTGCAGGCATCAGCAACCCGGCAGTTTCTAACCAAACAGCCGGAACAATAGATGAAGCTTTAATTAATACCACAAATCAACCTGTTAGGGTTGTTTACAATATTACACCTTATGCATTCGGTTGTATGGGGCCTACTTTTGAATATGTAGCTATTGTAAGCCCGGTGTTAACTGCCCCTGCCGCAAGCAGCAATTCGCCGGTTTGTGTGGCCAGTACGATACAGTTAAACGCGACCTCCGTTTTAAATGCAGGCTATTTATGGACCGGCCCTAACGGCTTTACTTCAACCCAGCAAAACCCTGTTGTTACCAACGTATCTGCCGCAAATGCCGGAGCCTACAATTTAGCCATTACGTTAAACGGATGTACCAGCCCAACCACCAGTGTACCAGTTTTGGTTGATGAACCACCAATAGCCAATGCCGGGCCCGATCAATTGGTATGCGTTTTGGCGCCATCGGTATCGCTTAGTGGTAATATATCGGGCGGTACCACAACGGGGATCTGGTCAACGGCGGGAAGTGGTACATTTTCGCCGTCAAATACCGTATTAAACGGGCAATATATTCCTTCGGATGCCGATAGAACTAGCGGAGCCGTAACGCTTACGTTATCATCAACCAGCAGCGATAACTGCACCATTGCCACATCAACCGTGAACATAAAATTTGGCCCTGTGCCCGCTGTAGATGCCGGGCCCGATCAAACGGTGTGCTCACAGGGAGGTGGTGTAAGTTTAAATGGCAAGGTTCTTATTCCCGGCGGAGGTGTTTGGACTACTTCCGGAACAGGGACTTTCACCCCATCGGCCGCGCAATTAGACGCCGCATATGTCCCCAGCGACGCCGATATTAAAAGTGGTGCCGTTACGCTAACTTTAACAGCGCCCGGTGCCGACGCATGCTATATTCCCTCAGATGATCTTACTGTAACCTTTACCCTGTCGCCAACAGTTAATGCAGGCGGTTTAAAGTATATTTTGAAGGGCGGAACCCTTACTTTAAATCCGGAGGTGAACGAAAATGATGTTTCCTATTTATGGAGCCCGGATATTGACATCAGTAGTGTTACCGTAAAAGATCCAGTGATTACAGGCGATGCTGATCGCGTTTATACGCTTACAGTAACCAATAGTCATGGTTGTTCGGTCTCTGTTCAGTTCAATATTGAGGTAGCGCCGGCCATTGTTATTGATAATACCTTTACCCCCAATAACGACGGTATAAATGATGTATGGAATATTGTTGGGCTAAGCGCCTACCAGCAGGCAACAGTTGATATTTTTACCCGGTACGGCACCAATATATTTCATTCCGTAGGTTATGATAAACCTTTTGACGGCACCTATAACGGCAAGCGATTGCCCGTTGGTGTATATTATTATATTATTGATACGAAGGTGAAAGACCGGATATTTTCGGGGTATGTAACTATTATCAGGTAAAACGTATGTTAAGCGTGGCAACGATAGCACGTATCAGCAACCATGTCATTTCGAACGAACCGTGGCGGGAATGAGCGATGCGTGAGGAGAAAACTTCTACTGCAGGCATTGCGGTTCCTCGTCAGGCGTAAAAGTTTTCTCCTCGTTGGCTCTCGCACAGCCCAAACAACTCGTTCGAAATGACATAGCTTTTTTTTGGTTGGGGGATAAGACCCTTTTAACTCACCTTTGCGGCCATCATCATGTGCGGACTAAGTGCAAGTAATTCCTGGTGGCTTTCGGTTAATTTTAACAGATCAAGCAGGTTTTGTCTTTTTGCCGGGGTGGCCCAGCTTTCAAAATATTTCTGATCCATCCAGGCCATGCCTTCGACAGCTAACAGGTCTACAGGTGTAAGGCCTGCCGCTTTAAACTCGCTGATGAGTTCGGATGGTTTATGAAAAAAAGCGGAGGCAAGCATACCCGGAAAATCTTTGGGTGCGTTATGTATGCCGTCTGTCAGTTCCTGCTTGCACATAGCAAATACCTGCGGATGATGGATCAACCCACCCTGCAAAGCAGCAAGCGTAGTAGCTACATAATTAATGGCAAAACCAAGCACCATGCCGCCGCTTTTGAGTACCCGCCGGGCCTCATTTAATGCTGCAATTCTATCATCAAGTTTTTGGAGGTGATAGAGTGGCCCATGCAGAATAACCACATCGGCAGATTTATCATCCAAAGGGAGTGAGCGTGCTTCGCCGAGCACACAGCTAAAGGGTTGTTTTGATTTCTTAGCTCTTTTTTCGGCCTGCTGGATGTGTTTGGGAACAGGATCAATCAATATAACTTTGTGCCCAAGGCTGCTTAACCATTGTGCGTAATGCCCCGGACCGCCACCAACATCGGCTACTAAACCTTTAAATTTAGGCAGATAGCGGGCAATAAGATCTTTGTTACGCTCGAACTCCAGCGGCCCAAGCCCAAGCTGCAAGCGCGACTCTTCTGAACTTTTATTATAAAAATCAGTTATTTCGGTATTGACAAGATCCATAGGTCAAAAATAAGGCAAATAAAATTGAGTTGAGGATTAAAGAATTGCCTTATAATAATGCAAAATCAAGATATTCTGTACGGTTTTATGCGGTGCCTCTAAAATATTTTTCAATTTCCGCTACTGCATTTTCAAGCCCTTTTTCGCTTCTTAATTGCTGTCCCATCGCTGCAACATTATTTCTTATTTCATCGGTTTGAACTCTTGCTAAAGCGCCAATTAAATTTGACGTATTTAGTTTTTTAACCGGGATGTGAACGCCTAATTTTTTTTGCTCCACAATTTTACCCCAAGTGGGCTGATCGGTGTAAAAAGAAATAATAATAACAGGTAAGTTGTTGCGCAACATGGCGGCAAGGGTGCCTGCACCACCATGAAATATACCTGCTTTGCAGTGGGCTAAAATGGTTTCATGATTTACATACTTTGTTACAAACAGGTTTTTATGCACAGGCAGATTATCAAATAGCGACCAACCTGTGCAAAATAAAATTCGCTCGTTGGTTTTTGCCAAAACACTGTTTAATATATCTGAAAATTTAGCGGTATTGCCAATGCCATTACTACCAAACCCCATGTATATGGGTTTATCACCCTGTTGCAACCAGCTATTAAGTTCATCTGGAGTTGTGTCTAAAAAATGCTTTTCCCTCTTTTCTTTTGGGACCGCTAAAAACCCTGTTATTTTATGATGATCTTCCCAATCTTTAGGCTGGGAGATCAGGCTTTGACTTATGCAGTACAAGTCGAGTGGTTTTTGTTTTGTAATATAGGTTATCAGGTTTTCCTTTAACACCGGCAAGCCCAATTGTCGTCTGAATTCGTTTGTCTCTTCTTTTACAAATTTCCAGTAAAAAGTATGCGCTAACTTATATGTGAGCTTATTATACCATGGAAAATTCAGAAAGTCAAAATCGCCCAAAGGGAATTCAATTGTGGGAACCACCGGGGGCATAAAATAAGTAAGGGCGGCCTTTTTGTGTTGCTTTTCTGCTATAGCATTTACAATGGGAAGCGTTGCTATATTTGCAATAATAAAATCCACTTTGTTAATGCCTTCGATGTAAGATTTTCGTAAGGGTTCCTTTATTTCGCTAAGTGCCTTAAAAAAGAACTTCATCAGTTTAATGGTATTCTCCGTTTGCAATACGCTTTGTCCTTCGGGCGAATTCATCATTTCTTCCGCATTTCCATAAAGCGGATGAAAAACAATACCGAAATCTTCAACAAAGTCCTTAAAATTTTCGGGGGCAGCTATGGTTACCTGATGTCCCTTATCTTTAAGGCCCAATGCCAGGGCAATGTATGGCTGTACATCGCCCCGCGTGCCGTATGTAAAAATACCGATGTTCATTTGTGATGTATGTTTCCGGTTTTGGTGGATATGCTGTGGCGAATCATCTATAAATATAGCGTTTCCGTTCCTCTACCGCCAGTACCTGTTTCTCCACTCCACTTGCTCTGCTTCGTTTAAAAATGTCCAGGCCACAATACGGCTTACCTTTTGGCCCTGCGACATGCTGATAGTTTTTACATCCGTAGCGGCTGTTTTTCTTAAAGCCTTGTAGACGCCGGCAAGCGTGTCTTTTTTAGATACTAAAGTGGAGAACCAAAACACTGTTTTAGCGAATAAAGTGCTTTGCTCAATCATCCGTCTGATGAATGCAGCTTCGCCGCCGGTACACCAGAGCTCGTTGTTTTTGCCGCCGAAATTCAATACTGCCTTTATCGATTTGCTGTTGTTTAAATTATCCCATTTGCGACTGGTGCCGACCTGCGCTTCCTGCCACGAGGAATGAAAAGGCGGGTTACAAACGGTGAGGTCAAACACCTCATCCTGTTTAATAATGCGTTTAAAAACGTCGGCCGTGTTGGTTTGCAGGCGAAGTACAATGCCATCTTTTATTTGTGAATTTCTGTTGATAATGTCATTAGCCGAGCGAATGGCAGCCGGATCAATATCGGTACCTACAAATTGCCAGCCGTAGGTTGTATTACCAATCAGCGGATAAACGCAGTTGGCACCGGTACCTACATCTAAAACTTTGATCTTATTTCCGGTTGGAACACCCCCGTTATTATATTCGCTCAGCAGATCGGCCATATAATGTATATAATCGGCCCGGCCTGGTATTGGCGGACAAAGGTATCCTGCCGGGATATCCCAGTAAGTGATGCCATAAAACTGTTTAAGCAAAGCCCGGTTGAGGGCCTTAACAGCATCCGGATCGCCAAAGTTGATGGATAGGGCATCATATTTATTGGGCTTTACATGAGGCCTTAACTCCGGCGAAATTTTTATCAGTTGGTCAAAATCATAACCCTGCCGGTGCAAATTACGGGGGTGTAAATTTTCCTTTTCGGCAGTATTTTGTTTTGGCTCTGATGACATAATTTGCGCGTTGAAATATTAGTCGAAGGTCGGTATTACTGAGGGGATATAAAAACGCTGTTTTTGCGTGCCGTATCTCCTTTATACGGAAGCCGATACAGCAATCCCAATAAATTGATTAGCCAATAGAACTCGTCTGATTAAGAATATCTACACACAAAAAAAAATACCGATGGCCACCTACTGCTAATAATTTAAACTTCCGTTCAATGTACCAGTTTTAAATAGCTAAAGAAATTCTGGTCTTTATAATTTTATAAAGTTGGCTGGCTGGTGAATATCGAAGCGTAATATTTACGGTAAGCGAATCCTAAAAATAGATTGAACAGTAACATAGGCCCGGCTAATGGAACACCAACAGGCGCTAAAAACGCATGGAATAAAAAGATATTAAGTGTTATTGGAAACAGTAACAATAAGAAAAACGCAGTATATCGATTAATAAGCAAGAACAAGCCGCTTACAATTTCAATCACCTTCATAAAAGGAAAAAAGTAACCTGCGCCAAAAAGGCCGCCTTCAAAAGCTCCGGCTTTACCGGCAGGCATCGCCACAGGTATAAAATGAAGGAAGAAGTTTAAACCAAAAATCAGGAAAATTAATCCAAGGAGGGAACGGGTAATGATTACTACAATTTTCATAACGAAAGGTTATTTAATATTTAAACGTTGCTTATAGATTGATACGTGCTTAACTATCAAAACGTTGTCTGCAATATACAGTTTTATATTCCGAATAAATAGCTATATAATTGAAAACTAAGCGCCTGCAAAAAAATCCGGATATTTGATATTAAAGCAAGCCAGATCACTCATCTAACCACACCATGCATTTTACATCCTTGTCGTTAAAATACCATTCAACACAATAACCCTCGGGATCTATGCCCGGTGTAGCCAACAGTTCTTTAAATGTACAGCCGATGCTTTGAATGTCCTTTGCATAATCCGAAATGGTTTGCGATACATATTTCCCTTTTTTGAGAATGAGTGTATCGCATTTTAACGCGGCCGCTTCACCCGGAATTAACTCCTCGGCAGAGGCCTTGTAACCTATAACACCATTTTCTGGTCGGGATAAGCCAAAGTATTTCCGGTTAGTGCTGGTTGAAAACGGAACCAATCCATGCAGTTTCTGATATGCCTCCATAATACCATCCGGGAAGGATTTAGCAGCGACATAAAGTACTTTAATATCGTTGTCGAAAATTGTGGTCTCCATAATAATGCAGTTAAAGTTTTAAAATTTGCCGGAATTATTATTATTCGTTAATCTTGGCCCTTTCCGTAACCCCGGCGGACCATTACGCTATCAAATTTAGCCAGATAAAAGATCATCAACAAAACATGGAAGAACAGCATCCCGAAACTCTAAAAACTAAACAGCATTTTGAAATTCTTGACGGGTTAAGAGGCGTAGCAGCCCTGGCCGTTGTAGTTTTCCACTTTATGGAATGGGTTTATTCTGACTATAGCAAAAACTTCATCGGGCATGGTTTTTTAGCGGTCGACTTTTTTTTCTGTCTCTCCGGGTTTGTGATCGGATACGCTTATGACGACCGTATAGGAAAAATGGGGATCGTTGAATTTTTTAAATCGAGAATAATCAGGCTGCATCCGTTAGTTATTTTTGGTTCGGTAATTGGTTTATTAGGCTTCCTGCTCGATCCATTTGCAATCCATACCGATATGTTTGGGCCGGGCAAACTGCTGCTGATATTTGTCAGCTCCATTTTACTCATCCCTTTCCCGGTTATGTCCGAGCGTTCCTTTAACCTGTTTAGTTTTAATGCCCCGGCGTGGTCGTTATTTTGGGAGTACGTTGCTAATATTTTTTATGCATTTATTCTTTATAAAATCGGTCGGCGTTATTTGCTTGTGCTGATGATTATCGCAGCGGCAGCGCTTTGTTTTGTTGGTTATCGTGCCGGATCACTATTGGGCGGATGGAGTGGCGGCACTTTTTGGGACGGCGGCGCCCGTATTTCCTTCTCGTTTCTGGCGGGCCTTTTTATTTATCGTTCCAATTGGATCATTAAAAACAAACTGGGTTTTACCGGCCTGGCCATATTACTGGCATTAGCCTTTGTTATGCCATTTTCTAAATGGAACTGGTTGACGGAACCAATGATTGTGATATTTTATTTCCCTTTACTTATTGCATTGGGAGCGGGAGCTACCTTAGCACCAGGACTTAAAAAGGTCTGCGTGTTCTCGGGGAAGATATCATACCCACTGTACATGACGCATTACGCAGCAATATGGTTTTTCGGCAACTATTACACTTCACATAAAATCGGAACAGGCCAGCTATCTTTTATTGTTATAACGGGTGTGATTATTTTGGTAAGCGTAGCCTATTGGGTGATGGTGATTTATGATATACCCATCAGAAAATGTTTAAGTAGCAAGCGGAAACAGGGTTAGTAAGCCAGAATTGGTTTTTGGGTATTTACTTGTTGCGCTTAAATTATATTTAAGATTGGCCATATACGCATTCTATCGTTACAAATTAAGAGAGGATGTCATGGTGAGGCACTCGAACCATGTGAGCAAAGGCCTCTGCGCTCGTCCTTCGATGAAGCTACCCATGACAAATTATCGAGATGATGTTTTAATAAAATACATTAAGAGACTAACCCCATAGGAGTAAAAGGTTGGTAGAAAAAAAACCCATAACAATACAGTGCCGTACGAAACCTGTGCGCAGCAAGTAGCGTACCGATGGCACGCAAAACCATTTTGCATCAATATTTTCTACCGACCTTTTGCGCCGATGGCGCATCTTTTGTCATTTAACCTTTAGAGTCCATCGGAATTTTAAAGCTCAGCATAAGACCCTTTTTCTATAAAGTGCAATGTTAAGCCTCCTGTCTCTTCAAATTTAAAAAGCTCACCATCTTTATTAAACAAAATTATATAGAATAAGCGGTATGGTTTAAGTAATCATATAACGACAAATAATCATCAATATATTAATTGCAATCGATTGCGTAATTATTTACATTTGTTCGTTAACCAATTATAATACCGAACCAAGCTAAAAAAACCATGATTAAATTTCGCATTAAACTACTCCTATTGGCGGGTGTTGCACTGTCCTGTTTTACCCAGGCTTCGGCCCAGCAAAAAGATGAGAAAATAAATTACCTCTCGGAACCATTAATTAAAACTATTTATACTGCCGATCCCTCGGCCCATGTATTTAATGGTAAAATATATATTTACCCTTCGCATGATATTGATGCCGGCATCCCCGAGAATGATAACGGCGATCATTTTGCTATGCGCGATTATCATATTCTTTCAATGAACGCTATAGGAGGCCCGGTTACCGATCATGGTGTTGCACTTGATATCAAAAATATTCCATGGGCAGGCCGCCAGCTTTGGGCACCCGACGCGGCTTATAAAAACGGCACTTATTACCTTTACTTCCCCGTAAAAAACAAACAGGATGTATTTCAAATTGGTGTGGCTACTTCCAAAAATCCAGCCGGCCCGTTTAAGGCGCAGCCAAATCCTATGGCCGGTAGCTTTAGTATTGATCCTGCTGTTTTTGTTGACGATGACGGCACCGCGTATATGTATTTTGGAGGGATCTGGGGTGGACAGTTACAACGCTGGAAAGATGGTAAATATGACCCGAATGGTTCAAAAACCGATCTTCAGAATGATGATGCCCCTTCGCTGAATTGCAAGGTGGTTAAACTGAAGAAAAATATGCTTGAATTTGACGGACCTGTTCACGATGCCGTTGTAGTTGACAGCGCAGGTCATCCGCTGTTGACAAAAGATCACGACCGCCGCTTTTTTGAAGGATCATGGATGCATAAATACAAGGGTAAATATTATTTCACTTACTCTACCGGCGACACACATTTCCTTGCGTATGCAATTGGGAAAAACCCAGAGGGTCCCTTTACTTACGTCGGGCACTTTATGTTACCGGTGCAAGGCTGGACCACACACCATTCCATTATTGAATTTAAAGGTAAATGGTATATTTTTTACCATGATACGGAACTCTCGGGCAAAACAAGCTTAAGAAATGTTAAAATGACCCGTTTATACCATAATGCCGATGGAACAATCCGTATGATTAACACTTTTAGTGTTCAAAAATAGCGCTGAGTCAGATTTTTACAGGCAAAGCGATTTAAAGCTTAAATGGTAAGTTTTTTATTCGCGGTGCTGATATGCTTAACCCCTCTGTTTGTAGATATTGCAAAGGTGTTCGGAAGAAATTTGAGAAGCGTAGGCTACGCGCGATTCCTTCCTTGGGGAAGGTGTAGGAAGGGGTTTGATGGACTATTTTCTGCTTTTTTAAAGTAAAGTTGAACATTATTGCCAGCTTGTATTAACGATGAAACCCCTCCCTGCCACTTCGCAATCTACCGCGCCCCTCCCAAGGGAGGGAATTTTCGCTGTAATATTAATCTTCCGAACACCAATGGTACCCATAAACTACAATAATCAGAAAGCAAAATAGTGAATTACGATAGCGGCAAACTAAAGTAAAATGTTGAGCCCTTGTGCATTTCACTTTCTACCCATACTTTTCCGTTATGCCGATGGATAATCTCGGCCGAAAGATAAAGGCCAAGTCCAAAACCTGAAATGTGCTGAGTTTGCTCGCTTTCGATGCGATAATAGCGATCAAACAGCTTTTCCTGATCCTGTTTCATTATACCCATACCTTCATCTTTTACACCTATTTGTAATGAGCCGTTTAGCTGTTTGCAGCTTATTTCGATGTTTTTTCCGTTGGCTGAATATTTTATTGCATTACTCAAAAAGTTGTTGACTACCTGGCCTATCTTATCCCGGTCTGCATGAACAGATAATGAGGAGCCCGGAAGCAATATAATATTATGATTTGTGCTTATCAGCACGGCCTCTTCCACAATTTCGCTTAATAGTGTATTCATTTCGAATGCTTGTTCATTCAAATAAATTTTGCCTGCTTCAAAGCTCGAGGCATTTAAAAAGCCATTGATTAAAGCGGTCATTTTCTTTACCTGAGTATGCGCCTTATCCAACTTAACAACACTAAAAGTATCTTCGGTTTTCTTTGCCCTGGCGGCTAATAGCTGTATATACGCCTGTATGGAAGTAATTGGCGTTCTGAGCTCATGGCTCACCATGGCTATAAAGTCGTTTTTGCGGATCTCGTCTTCCTTATGCACCGTAATATCCAGCGCAACTCCGGTAAAATATCCCGGCTTATCATCCTTATCATAAGAAATATTGCCAACGGCCCGTATCCAGCGTAATTTTTTATCATGAAGTCCACGCAGTGGATATTCCACGTCGCATTTCTCACCGGTAACAATGCTGGTTTCAACTGCTTTAGTTATTACAGCCTGGTATTTGCTGTCAATTTGGGCAATGGCAGCTTCATAAGTCATTTGTTCATCAGGATAAAAGCCAAATAGCTCTTTAAGGCGCTGAGATGGAATAAATTCACGGGTTTTAACATCTAACGACCAAATACCCATCGCAGCCGAATCAATTGCTATACCAAGCATTCTATTGCTGATATCTAATTCCTGTTGTATTTTTTTTAACTCCGTAATATCATTAAAAGTAATAATGGCTCCATTGTTTTTATGATCGGCCTGCTGCACATAGGGCATCGTCATAATCTGGTACCATTTGCCATTATTGGTTTCAATTTCCTTGGTAATTACACTTCCATCAACCAATACTCTTTTAATATCATCTATAATGGTTTCAAACTTGATATTGGTTGATATATTGCTAAGCGGCCTTCCTATGTCAGATTCGAGCAGGTTGATCTGTTTTACCGTACCCGGCGAAAACTTCATTAACAGCAGATCGTTGTTAATAAATAATTGCCCATTGATATTGCTCCTGAAATAATTATTCAGGTCGTCATTAATTTCAAGCAGTTCTTTGTTTTTTAGCTGATAATCGGCATTAATGGTATGCAGTTCTTCATTTACGGATTGCATTTCCTCATTTGTACTTTGCATTTCTTCGTTGGCCGAGATCAGCTCCTCATTAAAAGATTGCATGTTCTCGTTATAGGCGTCAAGCTTTTCGTTTGAGGAATTAAGTTTTTCTTTTAACTCCTTCAATTCCTCTTCCAAATTAACCACGTATTGATCAAGGAATATTTTTTCATCAAATACGGTATCTTTTTGTATCGATGTGGTTGGTTTATCAGTACTAAAGGTTACCAATAATAACTTTTCCTCTCCTTTTACTTTCAAAGGACTTACGGATAGGCTTACGCTAATAATAAGCGCCCCCTGTTTGATTTTTATCCCGCTAAAACCAACATTTTCATTTGTTTTTAAACCTTTTTTGCTCAGCGTATTAAAAGCTACCGCCAAAGGCTTGGGTAACAGATCTTCAAGATTTGAGGTGAAATGTTTTTGAAGCAGGTATTTTGTGGCATCGCCATAAGACTTTACAACATGATTGTTTTCATCAATACATACCGCAAAATAATCCAGTTTATTAGCCAGCTTGTCATGCATCGCTTCGCCCACAGTATGGCTGATATTTTTAGCTGCATTATCAATCGAAAAACGAGACGGCGTACGTTTAGCATCCAGCATTTCAGGCAATAAAAAAGCATCGAAGCTCACCCCGCGTTTTGCCTCAAGGTTTTTATAGATCTTCCATTTTTTATGTACCACCTCAAGGTTTTTGATGATCGGCATAGGGCTTTCGCTGGAGCCTAAAAACAAATAACCATCCCTTTTAAGCCCAAAAAGCAACATCGCAAATATTTTCCTTTGCAAAACAGGGGCCATATAGATCAACAGGTTACGGCAGCTGATGAGGTGCATATTGCAATAGGGTGGATTTTTCACCAGATCGTGCTGTGCAAAAATCAGCATCTTACGTATTACAGGTTTTACCCTGTAATTGTCCTCTTCTTTTACAAAATATTTTTCAAGTCTTTCAGGCGATACATGCTTTGAAATACCGGCATTATAAATCCCCTTTCCTGCATGCACCAGGGCGGCAGTATCAATATCAGTAGCAAAAATCTTTACTACGGTATCCTCTAATCCATTGGTTAATTGCTCGGCTATCAATATAGCTATGGAATAGGCTTCCTCGCCGGTAGCACAACCCGCTATCCATACTTTCAGTTCTTCAACCGGAGTCAATCGTTTGATGATTTGAGGTAATACATCGGTTTGTATAAAATCAAATGCTTCCTTGTCTCTAAAAAATGCCGTGACGCTGATTAGAAATTCCTTGGCCAGGGCTTCCACCTCTTCGGGGCTTACCTTCAGAAAATTAAGATAACTCTCCAATGTGGTAAAATTCCCATACGAAGCTCTCCTTTTAGTCCTTCTTAATATGGTGGGTTGTTTATAGTCCGAAAAATCAAGCGGCGACCTTTCTTTAATCAAGTCAACAATCGCTGCAAGACTTTTTTCGTCATCATTACTTACCAGCTCACCTTCGTGTTTTACATACTCTTCAATAGCGACCGGCATTTGAGCAGGTTCCAAAACAAAATCAACCAGGCCCGTAGCAATGGCATGGGAAGGCATGCTTCCAAACTCCGAAGTTTCAGGATCACGGGCAATCACCATTCCGCCCGCATTTTTAATTGCTTTAACCCCTTCCGTTCCGTCAGATCCTAAACCCGACAAAACGATGCCAATGGCCTTTTTGCCGTAATCTAATGCCAGTGAGTTAAAAAATTTATTGATTGTAAGGTGGGGGCCCCTTATTTTTTCTTTGTTCGTTAAATACAGAGAGCCCTTACGTATCGTCATAAACTTGTCGCTGGGGATAAGATACACCTGGTTGCATTTTACTTTCATCGCGTTTTCGGCCTGCACAACAATAAGCTTGCTGTGTTTGGCCAGCAACTCAACCATCCTGCTTTTAAAATCGGGCGATAAATGCTGGATAATGATATAGGATACGCCATCTAAAGGTGTATGATCAAAAAAAGAATTGATCTCTTCCATCCCACCCGCCGAGGCGCCAATAGCAATAATATGGTGGGGGTCAACTGCAAACATATAGGGGACAAAGAAAACTACAGAACTTATTAAATTCTGATAGGCGGTTAAAAGAAAGCTATCAAAAATACAACTAAATTTTTGATAATGAGAAACTTATTAATGCTTATAGCATGTATGATTGTACTGTTTCTACGTTGGGCATCTATTCATTTTTTTACTTTTTATCACACAGTTAAAGTAGATAACACCGCCGATAAAATTGGCTTTCAAGCTTTTATCTTAATTATAATCTCTGGCTAAAAAAGCCGAATCATTTTATAAATGATTTTAAATACTATAACCGGATATGCCGTATAACCTGAATATACCTCGTATTCTGCTTATCAAACAAACAAGCGAGGTTAATGTTTCTATATTATATAAAAGTTACAAGCCCTAACAGCAGGTTAATGAAATATTGAACCAATATATTGCTGCTGAGATAATAACCGCTATTTTATACTTCAGGAAAATTGTAACTTAGAGTCAAGTTATTTACTCCAAAGCAAATGCACTTACAAAAACCGGTCCCCTATCTTATATTGTTTCTGTTATTTTGCCTTTTTTATATGCCTGCACAAGGCCAAACCGCACTGATACAACAGGAACAGCGCAAACTTTCATCCATCAAAGACAGCAGCAGCTTCGACAACAGCCTTAACCGCATAGGGATGCTCTATTATATGAAGAATCCGGACAGCTGTTTTTATTATGGTATGAAAGCCAAAACGCTGGCCGTAAAGCTGCATTACCTGGAAGGAGAAACAGATGCCGACAATGTTATCGCTTCAGCGCTTTTTCTGAAAGGATTATTCAGCGAATCATTACAATTGTTCAGCAAGGTTTTATCCGCATCTAAACAGCAAGCCAATACAGCAAACACAACCCAGGTGTTAATGAACATGGCTACAGTATACCTCGGTATTCAAGACAGCGTGAAAGCTAAAAAATTCTCCCGCCTGGCTATTCAAACCAGCAAAAAGTTAAAAAAGGACAGCATGATGAGCATGGTGTATGCTAATTATTGTATTGTCAATTCTGATCTTAGCAATGACAGCGTGCGGTATTACCTCAACAAGTCGAAAGAGATTGCCACCCGGTATAAGGATAAGCAAATGCTGATCGCGATTATGCAGCTGCAGGCTGGTGAGCTGCTTAATGAAGGGCGGAAGCCGGAGGCCCTGCCTATGATCCGCCAGGCTTTATCCGACTCGCGAAATGCGGGAATGGAATATTTTGAAATTAATTCGCTCGGCCTGTATGCCGCTTATTATCAGGACAAGCCAGACAGTGTATTGAGCTATTATAATCGTGCTTATCAACTTGTTGAGGCAAAGGGATATGTTTATTTAAAGGTAAAGGTATTAAAGGTTATTTTGGCTTATACCGAAATGGCAGGCGATAAGGATAAGATCATTGGTGTTCATCGCTTAATGGAAACTGCGCTGACTGCTGAGAATGACAAATTGAAAAAATTTATTGGTGATTATATAAAGTATAGCGCCATACAGGATGATAACACGCTGCTGTCAATCAAAAATAAAAACAGTAAGATAAAAATATGGGGGCTCATCTTCGTTTGCATGGTAAGTATCCTGCTGATTGTGATCATCTATCGCATGTACCAGATTTCTGCCCGTTTAAACAAACGAACCCGTGAGCAGAACGATCAAATGAAAGAAACGCTAAGCGCTTTAGAGCAGAGCCAGGAAGACAATACCCGAATGATGAAGATTGCAGCACACGACCTCCGCAACCCAATTGGAGGGATTACTTCGGTAGCCACTTTAATGCTGAATGACCCCGACCGCTCGGATGATGACCGCATGATGCTGGAACTCATAAAAACCTCGGGCGAAAACTCGCTGGAACTGGTGAGCGATCTTTTGCAGGTACAAACCAATGTTGAGGAAATGAAAAAAGAACCGGTGGATTTGTACCAGATGTTGTATTACTGTGTTGATCTGCTTCATTTTAAGGCCGAAGCAAAGATGCAGCAAATTACTTTGCAGGCAGTGCCGGTGACCCTTCCTGTTAATCGCGAAAAAATATGGCGGGTAGTTAGCAACCTGATTGCTAACGCCATCAAATTTAGTCCCAGCGGCGCAAATATTTTAGTACAAATGAGGGAAAATTCAAGCCACGTGATTATTGAGGTAGAAGATCACGGCATTGGCATCCCTTTAGAGATGAAGGATAAAATATTTGATATGTTCACCGAAGCCCAAAGGCAGGGAACCGCGGGTGAGCAGCCCTTCGGCCTGGGGCTGGCCATATCCAAACAGATAGTGGAAGCACATGGCGGCAGTATCTGGTTTAACAGCAAACCGGGCAAAGGAACAACTTTTTACGTGAAGCTGCCGGCAGGGTAAATTTGCTGTTTGTAGATTTTATCTACGAATAAACTATACCTGTATATTAATCTTCACCCACTTGAAACCGCACAAAACGCAGGTTGGATGAGCTTTAATTTCTTATCCAACCTGGCCTTGCAATGGCACGCTTATTATACAAGTTATTTAGGGTCGCCCTCAAAAAAATCACCTACATCACCAATTGCCGTTCTGGTGCATCTCATAATAATATCCTGTAGGTCTGCGCCCGAACTATGCAACGGATCAATAGCTTTTACCAATTTTGTCCTCAATGTAAAAAGTTCTGCTCTGTTAAATTTTTTCGACTCTTTTACCAATTCCAACTTCATGCGCTCTTCCTGTTGATCTTGTTTGGGATTAAATATTCCATTCAACTGACTGCATTGGTCGCATACGCCATTTTTGTTTACCAGGGCACACCTGTTATCAAAAACGTTGGTCATAGTATCTCTGGATAAGTTCAGCAAATGTTTTACAACCCCTTCTGTGTTCTCCAGGATGAGGCATATTTCTTTGATTTGAAAATCGTAAATATCCTTTAAAATTAGTGCCACCTGATTTTCTATGGGCAAGGTCTTCGAGATGCAGGTGAAACAAAAATCGATGTGCTCTTTCATTTCATAAGCCCCGGCATTGGAAGTCTGGTGAACAACCCCGAACGACTGTTGGATCTCCCCGCTACCGATGGCTAAAATTGCGCCCTGATCCTGTGCATCAGCCGGCCACCTATTTAATTTTCTCAAATGATCATAGGCCAGGTTAGTCGCTATTTTAAATACCCAGGTCTTGAGGGAGGAGTCCTGGTTGAAGGTGGATATCTTGTCAAATGCCTTGATGAAAGTATCATGCATCAGGTCATCCACGTCATTCCTATCGGTTAGTAAACGATAGAGATAAGATTTCAGCTGGTTTTGAAATTCCGCAAACAGTATTTGAAATGATTTAATATCGCCGGTCAAAGCGTTTTTAAGTATGTCTTCTTTTTCCATTTAAACAATTTATGTTAGGTAATAAAGTGGGTTGCAGACTTGCAGAAAGGCCGCAACCCAATATAATAATAGATGATGAATATTCTGCTTTTGTAATCTAAAGAGTATAATTAATTGGGGAGCACGCTGAAATGAAGTGCAAGTAATTTCCAACTGTTCTTCATTTTTGTGAAAACTTCGATGTATGACAGGTGCAGCGTAACTTTATTACCCGAAATAGTGACGGTAAATTTTCCTTTGCCGACAACAGTAGCTGTACTATTTTCGACGGTAGCTATGTTTTCTTCAACATCAATGTTATTATGTACAAAGTTGCCGCTTCTTAAAGTGGTAAGATATTGATCTCTCTTCTCAATTTCACCTGTAGCACTAACCACCATGAATTTTTGATCAAAGATGTTGGCGAGTGAATCAACCTGGTTTGTTGTATCCCATCTAAAAATAGTTGTGGATAATGCGAGGATTTGCGCTTCTTGTGTTGATTGTGCAAAAACAGCCCCGGTAATTAATAGTAGCAACGCCGTGAGTATTATTTTCATATTGATTTGATTAATTTAAATTGTTATAGGTAATAAAGCAGGCCGCAGACATGCAGGAAGACTGCCGCCCAATAAATATTATAGTACATTTAGTTTTCCGCAATCAAAATCCACAATATGGCTATTGAAAGCTACCCCGTTTTCAGAAACCAGGAAGGCCGCCGTTTCGCCAAGTTGTTTCAATGTCGGTCCTGATTTCAGCATGTCAAATCTTGTGTAATTCTTAGTCATTTCTTCCCGGGAAATGCCAAATTGTTCAGAAAAATCACTGATCATTCCCTGAATCTTATGTGTTTCCATCAAGGCGCCGGAGCAAATACAAATTGATTTGATCCCATGCTGACCAAACTCGGCAGCCATTACCCTCGTCAATCCTTCAATGGCAGCACAGGCGGCGGCGAATCCCGCCATATTGGGAGTCTTAGTCCTGGCCATAGATGCGTTGAACAGTAAGATGGTGCCCTCGGACCCGGATTGGATCATATACCTGGCGGCGACCCTCGAAGTAAGGAACTGCGACCCACAAATCCTTCGCAAAGGATTCAGAAATTGTTCGAAAGTGGCGATCGTTGTAGGGGTGCCGCTACCCGCATCTTTGTAATAACTTCCAATACCATTAAATACCATATCCAATTTTCCGTTCTCGGCAACTACCTTTTGTAAATAGCTATCGATCTCGGTCTCATTCAATGCGTCTACTTTGCCTGCCTCCGCGCGTCCGCCATTGGCTTCAATCTCTTTGGCCAATACTTCTACTGCGTTAAGGTTAATTGCGGTTACGTACACCTTTGCCCCGTGTTGGGCGAATGAACGGGCAACTGCTCCTGCTACTTCTCCCGATGCCGCAAAAACCACGGCTACTTTGTCTTTTAAACTTTCCATTTTGTTTGCTTTTATCTTTTGACGATTTAGCCACGCAAAACGATCGGGATTTTATGAAATAGTTTGAAATGATCGTAAGTATCCTTCTGATCGTTATCATTTACCGCATGTACCAAATTTCCCGCCGCTTAAACAAACAGGCGAGTGAGCAGAACAATCAGATAAAAAAACGCTGAATGACTTAGAGCAAAGTCAGGCAGACAATAACCACTATTCATAGATTTATCTAAGAATGCACCTATGCCGGTAGATTGTATCTGCACACCCGTTGAGGACTTATAATTTAAACAACAACAGCTTCTTCCGGCAGTTTCTTCCACTGCGGCTGAATAAACGTTCCTTCAAACGTTAGCCGGAAGATTTTCACAGATTCAAGCCCCTTGAATTCTTCGTCCGAAAGTAAACTAAAGTCGAGCGTCCAACTGGTAAACGGACTTAAGCCCGCGTAGCCCTGCTTGCCGCCCTGTGTTTCGTTATCGCCAATCACCCCACCTCCTGTATTCACCGGGTTTTTATAATCAATTTGATAAGGTACCGTGCGCGGCATGTGCGAAAACTGTATCGCCGGCTTGCCGGCATCAGCTACCTGGTAGCATACGCCCGAGTGTTTGAGGCGCATATATATAACACCTTCCTTGCGTTGTATATCGGGGAGCTCAATCTTTACTTTGCTTACCATTACCTGATATTTGTTTTTGAATTCGGTTCGGTTGATGCCGAAATTGAAGACAAATTTTTTGGTTGATGCAAAGGCGCGGAAAGGAATTTCCCAATCGGCCGTGTTAATATCCAACTGTTGCGTAAAGGGCTGAAAGGGTAATCCTTTACGCTCCTTAAACGTATCAATCTTTAGCAATAGCTGTGCGTGGGTATTGCTCAGCGTAGCCATGTTTACATCATGAGTTGAGAAATTGCTTTCCTGCAACGACCAGTATTCAAACGCGCGATTCTCTTCGTAAAGCTTGCGCACAATCACCGTTTTTAAGCTGGTGTAAGCATTCTGCATAAATGCAGTATAGGCAGGCAATGCCGGATCTGCCTGCGCTTGTTTCATTAAGGTTATCACCTGTCCTATTTGGGCTTTTTTCTGGTCAACCTCTGCCTGGCGCTTAGCCGTGGTTATGTAATGGGAAGTATATGTGCAGATGGCTTCGTTACGGGTCTCAATCAGGTTGAACAACTGGTCCACGGCGTCTTTTAACTTTTGCGCCGCATCAAATTCACCGAGGTACTCTTTGATCATTTTATCAAACTCCTCTTTTTGGGTGATCATCAGGCCTATCTCTTTTTTGGCAGGGTTTATTAACTTCTGTATCTTGTCGTTGCCTTTCTTCAGCGCGTCAATGGTAGCTTTGGCTTCCTCAAGCACTTTTATGCCACCTTTCATTTTATCCATGGTTTCCTTGGCACCGCTAAACTTGTCAAAGGCGCCCTTAATGCCATTAATCTTTTCGAGTACTGCGGCGCCAGCAGTAACAATGGTAACTATTAATTCAATAACCTGCTCAAAATCACATTCTGTTTTGCGTTTGGTATACGCTTTAAACTCAATGGTAAACAGATCCTCTGCTTTTATAATCACCTTGTTGTGCTCCTGCAGGGCATTGCCCAATTCGGCCACCAACTTGTCAAGCCTGCTTATCTCATCAAGCATGTCTTTAATTTCTTCGGTCTCCTGCGTCAGGTCGGCTTCCAGTTTGGTTTTCACCATGTTTATAGTAGCCATCTTTTCCTCGGCTTTTGTACTTTCATTCTGATAGACACGGTACTGGTCCTCAATAATTTTTCCCAGGGTAATCAGCTGGTCTATCCGTTTTTGATAGCTATTGAGGCTAAGTATCGGTGTCCAGCTGCGGTAGTGGCCATAAAAGTCGAGCCCACGCTGAAAATTGCCGAGCATGGTGTCCGAAAAACCACGAATGCTCTGCGCTATCGGTTTAGTTTCATCCGTCCATTGTTCTGCGGTAAAATCACTGCCCAACACCGCAGACGATATATTATTCAGCCAACTGGCCAGCATTACAGGATACTCATAATCCGTGGCGTTTACTGCCGCCAGAAAAGAGAACTCAGCTGCTCGTTGGGTAATCAGTAACTGTTCAGCAAATAAACTCTGCGCAATGGTTTTATAATTACCGGCTTCTTTATTAAATGTGCCGTTGGTGCCAAAGGCCCCCAATGCTCCCATAAATGCAGCCGGGTTACCGGTTGGGCCAACCGACCCTTCTATCCCAGCTACTTCTTTAAAAGAAGGCATACCGCCGGGTTTGGCGGTATTCTGCATCCATGATCCGGCTACACCTCCCTTACCTCCAGGGCCTCCATTTGCGCCCATTCCCCTTGGGCCTGTATCGCCACCGGCAACAGAATAATTAAGAAGTGCCGAACCTTTTATAACGCTTACACTAATACTGCCGCCGTTACCTCCTGTACCTGCCTTACCTGCATCACCACCTCTGCCGCCGCGCTGCCCGGGGCCACCGTTTGCCTTAAAAGGGTCCATTATAGCCCTTACCTGCCCCGCATTTCCTAATGCTCCCTGCACACCAATGTGGCCATCCTGCCCCTGCCCGCCACGGCCGCCTTTGGCCATCAGTATCAGATCTGCCTTTGTACCTAACGAACCGTTTTCGAACAGGCTCTCAAACGGTTCTTTCAGTTTACTCTCCAGGTAAATAAACAGCTTTTGGCAAACTGCGTCCAGTATCACGCCTGTATAAACCGCTAAAAACAGCTTCGTCATATCGTCAACCAACCAATTGACCATAAACAGCGGACTCATCGATTCCGTTTTCTGCGTTCCCTCTTTGGCAAATTCATATTTAGCCACATCCATCTTATAAGCCTGGCTAATCAACTGGCTATAAGAACCGCTGGCTTCGCCGCTAAATCCCCTACCGTTCATATTTATGGTCATTGTGTAAGCCAGGCTTACAGAGCCAGAGCACTCTACGTTTGATATATCGGTATATGGGTCCCAGGTGACTTTGGTGGTTAGATTTTCGAGCGCGGTAAGGCGAATGTTCTTTATGTCTACATCGAAAGGGACAACCAGGTCTTGTGAAATAAAAGGCACCTTCGACAATCTTGTATCAGGTATGCTAACCGGCTGCGTCCTGAAAATTGCTAAGCGCGCCGTCACCTTTTCCTTCAGAATATCCCTGGGCTCCCATAATTGTATTTTTACTTCGCCAGATACGCCCGCAGTTTCAGTGACGATGCTCTCGGCCCGGATACGAATATTGCCGGCATTACCTCCATCGCCCCCGTTAGCGCCTTTGGCTCCTTCGGCACCCGGCCCAAGGTCTTTTTGTTCGGGGTAAGTACCGCTCGCCCAATCTGCGGCGGGGGCAACATTTGTGGTAATAATTTTTGCCCCGGGTTTGCAGATGATCTTCCGGGCAAATATCGAAATGTCCTTCCCGGGATTTATCAGGGCCGAATCAATAATTACGGTGTCGGCACAAACCACAAAATGTACTTTTTCGGATGTTTTTGTGCGTGGATCATACGGCAGATCATCCTGTGTAAGTTTCACAGTAAGTCCGTAGCGGTAATTTATACCTTTTTTTGTGTCCTTAAATTTTATGTTTACCTCGTTAAAAGGCATATTGGGCTCTCCTGCAAGAGCGGTAAATAACTGTGGTTTATCGGTCATAGGTTTATTCCAATTGTGCGGAATACAATAATACTTCTATTTTTTTTAGATAACGATAGCAAACCTCATAAAAACTATTGTTAATCCTTATTATATAACTCATCTGCAGAGGTTTTAATACAAGCATTTTTGCAAGAAAAGAGTGGGGTTGGGTACAGACTAATTTATTGCGATTTTGAATTATGTATTAAGCGACCTAGGTTGATGCGTCCCGCTAATAAATAGCGTTCTTTATTGCGTGGTGTTATATAAAAGAGATATTTTTATGACATGATAGACAGCACAGCAGAGATAGAATTATTACGTACCACAATGGAGGCTGCCGGCATGAAAGCTGAAGCTTTTGATCTATCATTACCGCATTGGAAATTAAAGCGGTATAAAAAAGGCGAGTTTTACAACGAATATAAAAATGTTTGTAAACACCTTGGATTCATTATCAGTGGCGTGTTCAGGATCTATCGTGTAAACGAAACCACAGGCGAAGAAAAGAACATGCTTTTTTTTACGGACCATCAATTTGTGACCTCGTTTACCAGCTTTTTCAGCCAAACCGCTTGTGAATATTATACAGAGGCTATGGCCGATTCATTTATTCTATATATCCATATTGATCATCTGCATGAGCTTTACGGACAGTCGCACCAATGGGAAAGATTTGGCAGGATGGTTGCCGAAACAGCTTTTCATGAGGTAATGCGCAGTACCGAAGGATTCTTGTTTAAAACCCCCGAAGACCGTTACCGGGATATGATAGAGAAACACCCTGGTATTTTTAATTCTGTGCCGCTTTATCACATCGCTTCTTATCTGGGAATCCAGGGCCCATCCCTAAGTCGAATCCGTAAACGAATGGTTGGCAAATAATCCGCCCAATAGTCCCGTTTTTTTGTTGTTGCTTATCGTACAAATTTCTTTTACCCTGATTTTCGATTTTAACCTGGGTTAAAATTATCCCGGTGGCTTAACCCGATGTTTGTGCTGTCCTAAACAATTAGGCATTAAAAAACATGAAAAAAGCAATATTAGTTATGGCAATGAGTATATTAGGTTTTACTACTCAAGCCCAAAAAGCAAACAACAAAAACGCATCAACTATCGTATTGGTTCACGGCGCATGGTCTGATGCAACAGCATGGCAAGCCGTTGTGCCGTTATTAAAAGCACAGGGGCACGAAGTGATTGCAGTAAACCTGCCAGGCCACGGAAGTGATGCAACTTCATTTACAAATATCAGCTTACAAAGCTATGTGGATGCGGTAAAGAACGCCATCGGCGACAGAAAAAATGTGGTTTTAGTGGGCCATAGCATGGCAGGCATAGTTATCAGTGAGGTAGCCGAGGAGATTCCGGGTCAAATAAAGGAATTAGTTTACCTGGCTGCTTACCTGCTGCAAAACGGAGAAAGCTTATTATCGCTTGCCAAACAAGATGCAGATAGCCATATTGGCAAGTATTTACAAATTGATCAGGCCAACGGGTCTGCAAACGTTGCAAAAGATGGTGTAATAGACGTATTTGCCGCTGATGCACCTGCACAGGTTGGCGATTATATTGCTAACAATATTAAACCAGAGCCATTAGCACCGCTTGCAACTCCTGTTACCCTAACAGATGCAAATTTCGGAAGTGTAAAGAAAGTTTATATCCACACTACAGATGATCATGCGGTTAGCTTTACACTCCAAAAAACAATGGTGAAAAACAATGGTCATGTTAGTAAGGAATATTCATTGCCAAGCAGCCATACTCCTTTTATATCAATGCCTGATAAATTGGCAGCCGTTTTGATAATAGAGTCAAAATAAAATTGAGAATCACGATATGCAAAGCCTTTAGATGAAGATCTAAGGGCTTTTGTGTTTTAAGGATGTGGCTTTACGGTTCGCGGTCTTTTATGGCTGATTTGTATTACGTAGTGACTTGGAGGTGTATCGTTACTTTAAATAAATCAATCTCAAAAAATAATTTTAAAAAAAACTTGCGCAAGTAAATACTTGCACATATATTTGCAAGCACTTACTTGCATAATATGATAGCGCGAAGAGACGTTTACCAGGCCATAGCCGACCCAACCCGGAGGGCGATCATTAACATGATTGCTGCAGAACCGCATAATGTAAATGCCATTGCCGAAAAGTTTGACGTAACCCGGCAGGCCATATCACTGCATGTACAAATCCTGATTGATTGCGGGCTTATTGTGGTTAAACAGCAAGGCCGCGACAGGCTTTGCGAGGCGCAGCTGGACCAGCTCAGCGAGGTATCTATGTGGGTTGACCAATACCGCCAGCATTTTGAAAAGAAATTAAACGTAATGGAATCATATATCGAAAAACTAAAAAAAGAAAGAAATGGAAAACACAAAAAGTAACACAACAGACCGGGAGCTTTTTATTTCAAGAACAATAAATGCCCCTGTAGACCTGGTTTGGGAAGTTTGGACCAAGCCCGAGCATATTGCTAATTGGTGGGGACCGAACGGCTTCACTAATACTATCACCCTGATGGATGTTAGGCAAGGTGGAGAATGGCACCTGGTAATGCACGGGCCCGACGGCACAGATTATGAAAACAAAAGCGTATTTAAAGAAGTGGTACTTCATAAAAAGATCGTTTATAAGCACCCTTTCCCAAACTTTACTGCAACGGTTGAGTTTGAAGAGCAAGGCGATAAAACACACCTCACCTGGCACATGCTTTTTGAATCGAGAGAGCAATTTATAGCTGTTGTTAAAACGCACAAGGCCGACGAGGGACAAAAACAAAATATAGAAAAACTGGAAGCATATCTTCAAAGTTTGAAATAACACCGGCTGTATAATACAGGTAAATATTGAGGGTTGATGACCCCTGTTATTACTGCACCATCAAATAAAAAAGATCATCATAAGCCTTTGGATTTTATCTGAAGGCTTTTTAGTGATCCTCCCATGTGGCACCTATTGGGGCGCATCTTGTGATTCGTGCAATGTTATTCAGGTCGAGACGTATCTTACCTGATAATCGCTAAAGAACCAGAAATAATCTGTCCGTTAAGCTTCACATCAATTACATAATAGTAGGTTCCTGTCGGTAATTTTCTACCATTGCAGGTCCCATCCCATGAGTATCCATACCCTATTGAGTGAAATACTTTTTGGCCGTACCGGTCAAATACATCTATCACTGCATTTTGATAAGCTACCAACCCCGTCACATTCCATTCATCATTTATCCCATCGCCATTTGGAGTAAATGTATTTGGAACGGTTAATTTGGGTGATACAACTATATTTGTCTGGTCCTGGCTTATACACCCCAGGCTATCTGTAACGGTAAGTGTATAGGTGATATTATTGTTACCTGTTATAGTTGGATTTTTTGCCGTTGTGCTGCTAATGTCAATATCAGGCGACCATAAGTACTGAACTTTATCATCACTTACTGCTGGCGTTAAAACGATAGTATTGTCTTTCAACACGTATCTTGTACCCCCAGCATTAACACTTGGCGGAAGGCCAAAGCTAACCGCCAGTGAATCTGCAGGTGTATAGCATTCGCCTGCATCAACAGCGTGAAGTGTTAAGGTCACTTTTCCGTTTTTTATATCTTCAGCATGCGGAATATAAGTCGCATCCAATTGTGAAGCCGATGGGCTGAATGTACCGCTTCCTGTAGTTGTCCAAAGCCCTCCGCCCGGTGCAAATAATTGACCGGATAACTTAACGGCATTAGTTTGGGAACAAACAGTCTGATTATCTCCCGCTTTAACCCCAGTTAACAACTGAAATTTAATTGTCATTTGTGAGGTTGATATGGAGCAATTATCCGGGCTTGTGGATGATAAAGTAAGTGTTACTGCACCTGCTGCCAGGTCTTGTGACGATGGAAGATATTTTGCGTTAAGTACATTGCTTGCCGGTGAAAATATACCGCTGCCGTTTGTAGTCCAAATCCCCGTTGTTGTGCCGCCTGATACTATGCCTGCAAGGTTTACCTGGTTGGCATTAAGGCAAACAGTCTGGTCGGGGCCCGCATTGGTCACTGGTGGAAGATTTACTTTAATGATAACAGGTGATGCGGGGCTCGAACACCCGTTTATAATGGTATATAAATTATAGATGCCGGCATTGGCTGCAGACACATTTTCAATCACAGGATTTTGAGTGGTTGATTGAAATCCACCTGGTCCTGTCCATAAATAAGTAGCAAGGGGGAGGGTTGTTGCGTTTAGCTCTATGCTGCTACCTAAGCAAACAGGTGAATTACCGTTTGCTTGTGGCATTACCGGTTGGGGATTTACTGTAACCGAAAGCTTAAAAGCCGCCCCTGTACAATTATTATTTGTGGGGGTAATTTTATAAGTAACTTTAATAGCATAAGAGGTAGTGTTAATTAAACTTTCATTTATAGTGCCTAACGTTTGACCGGTTACGCCTGGGTTGCTTATACCAACAACTGCCACCCTTGACCAGCTGAACGTTGCCGATGATACATTTGAGGTGATGGTATAATTTTGAGGTGATCCGCTGCAAATCGTGTATTCCGAAGCACTAGTAATATTAACCGTGGGATTAACTGTAACCACTAAACCAGATGCCGGGCCCCAACAGGCATTTGTGTGATAAGCAAAAACATAAGTAACATTTATCGGTTTATTACCAGTATTAACTAAAACTTCGTTTATTGGGGCTGCCGTTTGCCCGGTGACGGCAGCATTCTTTATCTCAGGCACAGCCTCCCGGCTCCAGTTAAAAGAGGTTCCGGTAATTTTAAAAGCTGGCTGATAATTAACTGATGTTCCGCTGCAGATAGTTGTTGTGGCAGCACTTATAATAGCAGGCTGCGGATAAACAGTAACAACTAAATTAAATAACGCGCCTGTACACCCACCTGCAACAGGTATAATGGTATAAGTTACTGTTTTAGTTGAATCGCTGGTATTTATTAAGGTTTCATTTATAGTAGCCGAAGTTTGGTTGTTTAACGCGGGGCTACTGATACCGTCTACAGCTGCGCGGCTCCAGATAAACGTTGCTGAGGCAATATTTGATTGTATGCTATAATTTAATTTATTACCACTGCAAACAGCATAGGTTGATGCACTTGTTATTGAAGGTACCGGATGTACGATAACACTTACCTTTGTACGCGGGCCCTCACAATAATAATAATCAAGTACAGATTGCACATAATAAGCTGTATCTCTTATTATGTAAGGTGTTGTATAGGTATTTGCCTGGGATAAAAGATGTCCTCCGGCAGGGGCGTCATACCATGCATAAGTACCTGGCGAGCCGCTTGCAGTAAGTATTGCCGGGTTACCCAAACAAACGGTAAGCCCTTTTGCTATCGGCGCAGCTGGTTCTGCAACCGCCTTAACTACAACAGGGGTTCTTGCGCTTGTAATTCCATTTAATGTTGTTTGTACATAATAAGTCGTGTTCCCTGTAATTGGTTGAGTAGTATATAAAGGTCCTGATTTCAGGAAATTTCCTCCTGTAGCCGCATCGTACCATTGGTAACAACCACCCGGTGCCGTAGCTGATAATATCGTTGACCGTCCCATGCAAACATTAACACTTACAGCGGTGGGCGCCTGTGTTGAAATTCCGTTGTTAAGTGACGATGTTGTTAAACCCGTCCCACACCGGCCCGGCGGAGTAACCGTAACAGTAATTGGCTTTCGTGCACTAATACAACCATTTAAAACATTCTGCACATAATACGTAGTTGTAGTGGTAAGCGGGGGGGTAATATATAGGTGATCTGAAGTCAATAAATTACCTCCTGTTGGAGCATCGTACCACTCGTACCAATTATTTGACTCCGCAACGTCAAGTTTAGCCATAAGCAAAGCCTGACCTCCCGAGCAAATAGTAACGCCTGATGCTGTAAAAATTTGATTATCTGTACAAACTGTTGTTCCATAAGTAAGAGGCGTTGCAGGAACCGGCAACACTGAAACAACAACCGGAGCGCGCGCACTTGTACATCCGTTTACTGTTGTTTGTACATAGAACGTAGTGTTGGAATTAATTGGAGGAGTTACAAATGTGGCTGTGGACGCCAGTAAATTTCCGCCCTGAGCGGCATCATACCACGCATAAGAACCGTTACCCAGCGACGTAGCGGTTAACGCAACAACCGACCCCGAACAAGTTAAAAGTCCGGCAGCAGTTGGTGCCTCAACAATAGGATTAACAATAGCCATTACAGCAGCCCGCGGACTTGAACACCCGCCATTAGTTACATCAACATAATAAGTAGTTGAATTTTTTAGAACAGGGGTGTTAAAAGAATTACCGCTGGCCAATACCGTTGTACTTGTTGCAGAGCTAAACCATTGCAAAGTACCACCACTACCCGACGCCGTGAGCAACGCACTGGTGCCAAAGCAAGTTGTTATGTCGTTTGCAACAGGTACATTAAGAATCGGATCCACTTTTATGGTAACGGGCGTTCGGGCACTTACACAACCAGCAGCCGAAGTAACCTGCACATAGTAGGTTGTAGTTGATGTTAATGGAGGTGTAGTGAAATCCGGGCTTGAAATTAATGAGGTGCCTCCATCCGGGTCAGTAAACCAATCAAATACACCACCCAGTGCTGTTGCATGAAGGTTAACAGTGCCGCCAAAACAAACACTTGTATTTGGCACAACAGGTGGCTTTGGGGCCTGGGCTACGTAAGCTGTAACTGGAGTAGGTGAACTTACACACCCATTAATTGTTGAAACTACATAATAGGTTGTTGTATTGACTAATGGCGGCGTTATAAATTTATCAGAAGTATTCAAAACCACCCCTCCGGATGGAGAAGCATACCAATTATAAGTATCCGCTCCGCTTGCCGATAAAACAGCCGAACTTCCCTGACATACTGTTGCACTGTATACTGTTGGTTTACTGTAAAGGTATGCAGTAACTGCAGTTCTTGCGCTTGTACACCCATTAACAGTTGTTTCAACATAATATGTTGTAGTATTCGCTAATGGTGGAGTTGTAAACGTTGGCCCTGTTGCTAAAAAGTTGCCGCCTATCGCAGCGTCATACCATTGATATACCCCTCCCGGGGCAACTGCCTTAAGAGTAGCTCCACTATTAGGGCAGGTTACAGCGTTCGAAGCTATTGGAGTACTCGGTGTGGGGTTGGCTGTTATTATTATTTGTGCTGTTACGGGTTGACTTCCGGGAGTTTTATCGCTTACAATAACTTTATAAATTCCGCCTTTATTTATGGTTATGGATGATGTGGTGTCGCCTGTATTCCAAATATAAGTGTAAGGTGCAATACCACCAGATGCCGAGACTGTTAAAACGACAGCCCCTCCGGAACAGATTGACGGAGATGACGATGAGATCTTTAATGTTAATGGCGAAGATTGTGCATAAACATTTAATGCAAACAAAAGAAAAATAAATACAAAAAATCGATTCCTCATTGTTAATAGTATCCTAAAGCTGGAAAATTCTATTCATTCAGAGGCCCCACACATCCTGTTACATTAAAAAAACACGATATAATCAATCAACAGTTTCAGTAATACCATAATTAGGATGGTTTTACTGATGTGGTTTCATACGGGGTTTTAGGTTTCTTTGTTTCACTATTAAGAAATTCTATCAGATAAATTAAGCCGCTTAATTATTAAATGCCAAAAATTTTTAACAGGGGTTTTAATTCTGACAGCGGCTTAAATGACTAAAAACCATCATAAGTGCCTTATTTTTAGCAATCTCAAAAAACATCTATTAAATTAGCTTCGAAAAGCAGAAATATCGAATATTATACAAATAGCTGATAATAAGAGCATCCCGTAATTTAAATTAGAAGTTAAACTATGGTGAATTTATTAACTATGAATTTAGTATAATTATAGCTATTTCATAAATGTTATAGCGAGGTTTCGCCCCCTGCTGGTCGAAGTCCTCAAACTTCGGCCCAAATGTGGTAAGCATTCTGCTTGCAAACAAAAAAGCCAGATTTCCATAAAATCCGAACTCCTTTATGGCTGATTTGGAATGTGGGGTGGGATTGGAGAATTAACAATGAGTTTCAATCATTGGAATACTTTTTAACAAATTCTTTCGTATCAATATGCTAAGGCGATGACTCGTTGTATTCCCTAATTGCTTCCTTTAAGCGTTCAGAAAATATCATCCAATAGTCGTTTTCCATAATATTAAGACTCTATGGGCCCATTTAATCCCCCGAAATACCAGTGAATGAGTTTTCTGTCTACCTGGGCTTCGCGGGCAATTTTACTAATAGTCAAAGATTTAAATCTTTGCGTATTCATGACCACCCCCACCGACGGAATCAATCTGCGTTTAGTATCCGATTTATTTCTTTTGAAGGGAATCTGATAAGGTTCTTTCATTGTGATACGTTTGGTTATTAGCAAAATGTATTACCTATGTCTAAATATCAAATAGAACTTTACCAAATATTTGTAAATCAATTTTTTCATTTACGCGTACCTGGCAATATTGTTAGCACTCAATTTAGTGTACCCTTAGTCATTTGATTGAAGTTAATTTTTTCGTCATTACAATTTCACATCTCGGAGAGGATATTTCTATTCCGGAAGAAACAACAAAGCCATGCTTTTGATAAAGGCTAATTGCGGCTTTCATAGATTGAACCGTTTCCAAAACAATGTGGGTGTATCGTAGATCCTCTGCCTTTTTTATGGCCATTTTTAAAAGCTGCTCACCCAACCCCTTGCCTCGATAACCCTGATCCACATACATTTTACGAAGTTTACAGGTAGCAGCGTCAATTTTAAGCAGTGCGATTGTTGCTATTAAATTTCCATTGACCGTTTCCGTTACCATGAACGCACCATCGTTTTCTGTATATGTTTTTTCAATATCCCGCAGATCACTTTCGGAAGTTTCTGCGCTGAAAACAAGTCCAAATTCCAAAAGTGTTCTTGAAACAAGATCAACGACTTTAGCAGTATCGTTATTGGTTCCGTTCCTTACGCTAAATTCATCATTCATAACAATTAATTTTTAATTTCATGATGGCAATATACGTTAGACCCCATTGGAATGCGGTAAATAACGCGGATATCAAAATTACATCTACTAATACCGGACGTCCGGACATTAGTAGATGTAATAGAAATAAAGACAAAAAAGGACAATTATCCTAATAGTTCTGTTTAATGAATGTCAATAACTTGGCCGGACAAATCCCCTAAAACGCTTTCTAAATAGGCAGCTACGACAGATTTCATTTTCACGGGTTCATGACCCGGAAAGAACGGCAACAAGTTTGTTGATCCCTCAATAATACCCGGACTTATACAATTTATCCGTTTACCATCTGTTAGTTCAATTGCCGCCGCTACCGTAAAAGATTCAAGGGCACCATTAACTGCACTTAGGATTGCGCCCTGTGTTACGGGAATGCGGCTGAGAATTCCTGACGTAAGGGTAAATGATCCACCCGCATTCAGGTACCGCTGACCAATAAGCACTAAATTGATCTGTCCCATCAGTTTGTTATCAATGCCTATCCTGAAGTTAATATCATTAAGCGTACTTAGGCTACCGAAATGACCCTTGCCGGTAGTACTTATCAAAGCATCGAAGCTTCCGATCTTTTCAAAAAAATCAGTTATTGAATCTACTGAGCGAATGTCCAGCATATATTCACCGCTTTGAGAACCTGCTCCAACTAATTCGTGGTCTATTTCAAGGGCGGCAGATACCTGTTTCCCAATCCTTCCGGTTGCACCTATAATTACGATTTTCATTCGATGGATATCACTATTTTTCCAAATGCTCCACGTTCCAAATGACGATAGGCTGCTATGGCTTCATTAAACGAATAAATGGTGTCAATAACCGGCTTTATGTTGTGCTTTTCTATGACCGTATTCATTTGTTTGAAAGCCTCCAGGTGCCCTACCAATATACCCCTCAACTGTGTAGCTTTAAAAATTACAGGCAGCAGATCAAGGTTTGCCGTTATGTTCTCCAAAAAGCCAATAATTGAGACCTGCCCACCATCCGCAGTAGCCTGGACTGATTTATTGATTGTGGTACCACCAGCTATGTTTAGTATATTGTTTGCGCCGCGACCATCTGTCAGTTCAATGACGGTTCGCTCCCAATCAGGGTTCTCATTATAATTAATTGTACCTGATGCGCCAAGGGATTTAACCCGTTCAAGCTTATCGTTACTTCCTGAAAGTGCAATAACATTGGCTCCCAACGCCGATGCCAATTGTATGCCGAACAATGCGACGCCACCCGTCCCTTGTGTTACAATAGTTTGACCTGCCTGCAGCCGTCCGTGTTCCACCAGGGCGAACCAGGCAGTTAGTGCCGCTATCGGAAGGGTTGCCGCCCCCATATCAGAGAGACTCTCCGGGCTCTTTAATGCCCCTTTTTCATCCAATAACATATATTCGGCAAGGCCGCCGTCAATGGGACCTCCCAGTGCAAAATCAGAAACATCTGAAGGGTGGCTTAAACCATCAGTCCAGTTCGGGTACAAGTGTGAAGTGACCCTGTCGCCAGGTTTAAAATGTGTCACCTCGGTTCCAATCTCCACCACAACGCCTGCTGCATCAGAAACCGGCACCAGCGGCATTTTCATCAAATGCGGTAAGTAAATACCAGCGACTATCGCTTTATCCCTGAAATTAAGAGAGACCGCTGATACCTTAACCAGTAATTGATTAGGCCCCGGCTTCGGGATCGCCCTGTCCGTTAATTTCAAATATTCCAGTCCAAAACCATGTAATTCCCAAGTTTTCATAAAAGTGTTTTTAATTCATTAATAATTCGGCAAATAACTTTGAAGATTGCCAGGGACAAATTTGAATGATCACCAATATTCAAATTGAGTAAGCTGATTGGAAAGAATGGTATGCTGATTGGATTACTCTTGTCAGCGCGGTATTATTTATAGTTTTGTATTATGGAGTATCTGAATGAACCATTTAATATCAGTATGAAGATATTGGACAGCTGGAACGCCGCCAATACCGTTAATACCTACTTCGAGATCGTTGTGGTCTTGGATGGCGAAGGTGATCAGTATGTCAATAACCTGAGTTACCCTTACAAGCCAAGAAGCATTTTCTTAATGCCGGCCAGTAATTGTCACACCTACCATATCCGTAAAACAACACGGTTCCTTGTACTAAAGCTGGCAAACGGAAGCTTTTTGAAAAAAGATTTTGTCCAGTTTGATTACGCCGCCTGGTGTAACCAACTGAATTTCATATTGGGCAATTACAGCAGAAAGCCAGGTGAACTGATCCATAATGAAGCCGACAAAAACAAGATCATTCTTTTATTAGAGCTATTGCTTGATGAGTACGAGCAACAAGGCCCTTATCGCGACCAGGTTATGCAAAGCCTTGTTGTCGCGGTGATGAGTATTATCGCCCGTAACATTGGCCAAAATGCCTTTAGTATTCCTGAAAATGCAGGACAAAAGATCGCAGGGATCATTCAGTACGTTTATCAACACCTGGTGTCAGATGAAAAAATATCTGTGCCGCATCTGGCATCAAAATTCTCAATAGCAGAAAGTTATTTCAGTGAATATTTTAAACGCAATGCCGGGGAAACCTTTCAGGACTTTACCATTAAATCCAAACTGAAAATAGCTGAAGCAAGGGCAATATATACCAAACAATCTGTCAAGGAAATTGCCCTGGACCTGGGCTTTTCGGATAGCAGCCACCTAAACAAAATGATGAAAAAATACAATCAGCGAAGTATTGCTGAAATAAGAGGCAAATAATACGCTTGCGAATTGTATTTAAGGAAACGGGGCAGCAACAGTTTGATTTTAACGCAAACGAATCACTCACTTAGGCTTTGTTGAAATGAAACCCGATAGTTTTTCCATTTTGTAACGTTTCCCGATTAGTAATCTCCAATAGAGACAATCAAACTTTATTCATCCGACTAAATTTAAGGACTTAATAATATGCCAAACAATATAACAAGCGCCAAACGGCCGTCTTATGGAATTGATGCACCGGGCGTCATTCGCAATCTTTTTCTCGCCGGTGGCTTTATCATTCTGCTATCTGTTATTTTTCCTTTTATAAAAATTGGTAAGGTGACAATAGATATTTCCTGGCTAATATGGCCCGGATGTAATTTCCTGATTGGTGGATTGCTTATGTTAACGTATGCCTGGGTTGGTAAATATTTTCACCGAAACAGGATGTTGAACCTGATTACCTGGAATGGCAATGAACAGGTACTTGATATCGGGACAGGAAAGGGGTTGTTGATGATTGGTGCTGCTAAAAGGCTCTCTACCGGCACTTCTACTGGTATTGACATTTGGAATGCCGAAGATCTGTCGGATAACAATTTGGAAAGCGCGTTAGCTAATGCAAAGCTTGAAGGTGTAGAAAATAAAATTGTTATCAGGAATGAGAATGCGATGAACATGGATTTCGCTGATAAATCTTTTGATGTGGTTCTTACAAATCTGTGTTTACACAATATTTACGATAAGGCAGGGCGGCATACAGCCTGCCTGGAAATTGGCCGGGTATTAAAAGAGGATGGAACTGCAATAATTTCTGATTTCAGACATGTAAAGGACTACCAAAACAGCTTTGAGACCCTGGGGTTTCAAACTACCCTTTTTACCTCTAACTTCTTTACCACTTTTCCTCCCTTGCGCATATTGGTTATAAGAAAGAACTTAGATGCTGTATAAGCGATTTTTTATCTCAGAATTTGTATGGATGACAAACAATAACTCATTATTCCTCCAAACCATTTATTTTCTAATGTATTGTGTTGATGATTCCCAGACACGGAAGATCTGGCCGCTTAAATAACCGAATGCGCTTTTATAATATGCATGAGCAATTCGGGAATGCGATACGGGGTATTGCCCTGCCGCCGGCGTATTCATGTTGCCGTCATAATTTTCAACGACGAGACCAGGGCTTACCGCATTAACACGTATTCCCCGTTCCAGTTCTATTGAGGCGGCAAATACAAAATTATCAATACCACCATTTGCTATACTGTAGTCAATGGTGCCCTTTATTGGATCATCTGATATAAAACCCGAGGTAAGGGTAAATGAACCATTAGTATTAATCAAGTCCTTACCAGCCATTACGAGGTTAATCTGCCCCATCATCTTGTTTTTAATACCTACATACCAATTATCCTCAGTCATATCGTTAAAGGAGCCAACCCAACAATCACCCGCGGCATTGATAACTGCATCAAAGCTGCCAACAGTGGCATACATTTCTTTGATCTGATGAAGGGAAGATATATCTGCCTTAATATCGGTTTCACCATTTCTCGATACAGTGACAACTTGAATATGTTCATATTTTTTTAACTCATTTAAGATAATCTTTCCGATAATGCCGGTGGCTCCAATAAGTATGACTTTCATGTGTAGATTGGTTAAATTAAACGCTTTGAACATCAAAATAAATCGTTTAGATTCATATAAAAAATAAGTATGCATCAAGCTATATAGTATGAAAAACCATAGTATTATTGATAGTCAAAGAAATATAATTGAAAATGAATCGGAGAAATTTTGCCCGGTAATCACTACGATTGATGTGCTGACGGGAAAATGGAAAATGAGGATATTGTGGGAATTACGTTATGGTGTCAAAAGATTCGGCCAATTGAAAGAAGCTATGCAAAAAGTCACCCCAGCTGTGCTGAGTACACAGCTTCAGGCGCTCGTCGGTGAGGGAATTATCAGTCGATCAGTTTATGCAGAGGTGCCTCCGAAAGTCGAGTATGAACTTACTGACACGGGCAGATCGCTGATCTCCGTTATTTGTGCCATGGAAACCTGGGGGATTAACTATGTTAAAACTGCCGGGGCATCTCATAGCAGCGAATGTTTATGGAATGAATTATAAACAAAGATTTATTTAGCTGATGGCTCGGTTTTGCGGAGACTTGATTAGGCTAATTCTTTTTTTTGTTCTCAAATTTATTGGGGTCAAAACACAACAAGACAGTGCAATTTTGATTGAAGTTTATTTGCTGAATTAAAGTCGTTTTTTAATTGCGTAAAAGTGAAGCATTTCGGGCAAGTTTAACCAGTTCATCCAGGAAAAGGCCGGCAATATCCCGTGGCCCCTGCCTAAGAAACTGATTGAATACCTCTTTTGCAGGGCCGTTTTCCAACCCCATCGTTGCTATGTAAACTTCCAAAGGGATATGAATGGCCTGTTTGATCGGCAGCATTTGCAGCTCGATGGCAACAAGCCTTAGCTGTTCTATCACGCGGGCCCCCCCAACAGAGCCATAGCTCAAAAAGCCAACAGGCTTATTGTTCCACTCCGGATAAAGATGATCTATCGCGTTTTTAAGCACTGCAGTATAACCGTGATTATATTCAGGGGCAATAATGACATAAGCATCCGCCTGTTTTACTTTTTCCGACCATCTGGTAACAGCGGGGTCGCTGTAAACACCATTTAGTTTCATTGGGGAAACGGGCTCATCAAAGAACGGCAGCGGGTAGTCCCTCAAATCCACCAGTTCCGCTGTCACACCTTCTTCTTTTTCCAGTTCGGCGAAGATCCATTTCGCCGGCTTTTCGCTGAATCTTCCCTGGCGGGTACTCCCGATGATGACTTGCAGGTGGATTTTCATTGTTGTTTGTGACATCGTAATGTTTTTAAATCAGTGCAAAGCTATTTACATTTGACATCGGAGCCAGCTCATGCGCACTTTATTCGGTAACCTTTTTATTAGTTAAATGGAAAATCAAAACATAACTAATGGCTATAATGCCAATCCTTGCAATAATAGCTTGTTGGCCGTTGAGGACGCCTTATATATTATCGGAGGAAAATGGAAATTGCGGATCATCATTGCGTTAAAGCGAAGAGACCAACGCTTTAATGGTCTGTTGCGAACTTTACCCGGGATTTCTGCCAGGGTACTCTCGAATGAATTAAAAGAGTTGGAAGTAAGCGGATTTATCCAAAAAACCATTGATCCAAATAGCCCTCTTGTCAGCCGGTATGTGCTCACTGAATATAGTCGAACGCTCAAGGAAGTGCTGAAGTCATTAAGTGACTGGGGTATTATGCATCGCAGGAAGTTAAAACAGGAATGCTAGGTACCCCTTTGGCTATTTGCTGGTAACGTAGCTTTTGGTTAGGCGGTAAGAAAGCAATTGAATTAAGAATTACTAAATCCAACTATGGAAAACAATACAATAAAAATTCACAACCCGAAGGCTGCACTTCTTTATTTTCCTCAATGGCAGGGAAGCGGATTAACAAATGAGGTTGAAACCGGCGCAAAAACGCTATTGGACTTTTTTTCAGGTATTAATTCAGTAAATATCCCGTTGTCTGACAATTCTTTAGAGACCAGGTATAATATAGTTGCTTATGACCCGCTTGTCGCACAACTGGTTAATGCGCAAACTGTTTTAAAAGAGAAAAAACTGGAAAAGCTTCTTTTAATAGCAGGCGATTGTGCTGCCGAAATTGCGCCAATAGCTTATTTAAATAAATACTATAACAATGACCTTACGGTGATCTGGCTTGATGCACATGGTGATTTAAACAATCCGGAATCATCGCCGAGCGGTCATTTTCACGGTATGCCGTTGCGCTTACTGCTTGATGGTGAATTTCAGGGTATAAGTATTGAAAACACGTTAGATATCAAAAAGCTTATATTAGCGGGATTAAGAGACCTTGACCTGCCGGAAAAAGAATTTATTGATTTTAATAATTTAACAATTGTTATAGATAGAAATAACTGGAAAGCCCAATTACTGAAACTGTTAAATCAACAAAGGGCAAAAAATATTTATGTCCATTTAGATCTGGATGTAATAGATCCCCAAATATTCCCATCATTAAAGTGCCCAACAGCCGATGGATTTAATCCAAAAGATATCGCTGAATTTCTCAAGGACGTTATTAGAAATTATAACGTCGTAGGACTTTCATTGACTGAAACAACCGCCAAAAGTCAGAAAGAACTGGAACCGATTAAAAGTATCTTAGATGTTTATAAAGACTATCTATTTTAAACAGGAATAATTTACCAGCCCCACCACAAGGGCTGGTAAAACGTCTACCCAAAAAGCAACAACCGAAAACTAAATAGAATTATTTAGCCAAAACTAAAACAATCTGTTAAGTATACCGTTCTGTATACTTAACAGATTGTTTTTAAGAGTCCCGTAATTAAAAAAGACATGAAGCAACGTGGCGAGGTAGTAAAGGAAAAAATCATAAACGTGGCTGGCCGTCTGTTTTACCAGCAAGGTTATAACCTGACTGGGATTAATCAGGTCATTGATGAAGCTGATATCGCCAAGCGGTCCTTGTATAATCATTTTGATTCCAAGACTGATCTGTTATTCAGTTACCTGGATAAGCTTCAGGAAGATTGGTATAAGGACGCTATAATTTACCTGGCTCCATTTAAAGATCCAAAGAAAAAAATGCTCGCGCTTTTTGATTACCGCATCCAAAATCAGCTGAATTTAAAATATGGCGGCTGTGCGTTTGTTAAGATAAATGCAGAGGCCGGGTGTACGGATGAGGGAATACTTAATAGAGCTCAGAAAAATAAGGACAAGCTGAAAAGTTTTATCGGCAGTATAGCAGCCGAATTCAAAGATAAGGTTTCCCCTTTGCTGTCAAATGAAGAACTGACCCAAATGATCTACCTGATGATGGAAGGCGGAATTACCAGTACTTCTATTTATAAAGATGTAAATGAACTTAGGAACGCAAAAAAAATATTAAGCAAGATCCTCTAAAAAAATTTGCCTGTTAAATATACAATTTAGTCTACTTATATATGAAAAACTCACTGTTAAAATCAAGGTGGTTTGCCCTTGTGATTATACTAACGGCGCCATTGCTTTATGTTATTGATATTTTTATTATCAATATGGCGATATCTGATATTCAAAAAGGTGTTCATGCAACTAATGGAGAAGTGCAGCTGGTTATCGCCGGCTATTTACTCGGCAGCGCATCATTCCTGATCACCGGGGGGCGAGCCGGCGACTTTCTGGGCAGAAAAAAGGTATTCTTTTGGGGGATGTTTTTCTTCACACTTACTTCCTGCCTTTGCGGGTTGTCGCAAACGGCAGTGGAGCTGAATATTACCAGGTTCCTTCAGGGGATAAGTTCTGCCTTTATGGTGCCGCAGTCAATCGCATTTATACAAGTGTTGTTTATCGATCAAAAAGAAAGGGCAAAAGCTATTGGATGGTATGGCATTACCCTAAGTATTGCCGCTATAATAGGGCAAATTTTAGGCGGATATTTAGTAAGCACACATTTTGCCATTGCGGGATGGCGGCTGATTTTTTTTATTAACCTTCCGGTAGGTTTATTTTCGCTTTGGGCCATAAGGAAATACCTGGATGAGACAGCACGAAAAACAAACAATGCATTTGATTATTCAGGGGCCCTTATTTTGACAATTAGCCTTGTTTGTCTAATAGTTCCGCTTACTTTGGGCCGTGAGGCAGGTTGGCCGCTTTGGAGCATTGGACTTTTGTTTTCAGCCATAATTATAGGTGCTTATTTTATATATGATCAAAAAAATAAGCTCAAACGTGGTAAATTTCCTTTAATAGGTATAGAACTTTTTGGCATACGTGAATTTAATATTGGCTTGCTGGCTGTTTTGTTTCACTTTATGCTCCATACCGCATATCTGTTAATGAGCGCCGTGTACCTGCAAAAGGGGCTTCATTTAACGGCTATGGATTGCGGACTTTACTTTTTACCGCATGCTGTATTGTTTATGATCTCGTCGGTGGCAGCGTCTAAACTGATTGTTAAATACGGCAAACAAGTTTTGATGGGAGGCCTTTTCATTATTCTGATCTCATTTGTTTTACAGATACTACTTTTTAAATCACAAACAAGTGGTTTAGTTATGATTTTGATGATAGGACTTTACGGCCTTGGAAATGGCCTGGTGCTTCCGTCATTGCTTACAACAGCTTTAAAGAACGTTCCGGTTAAATTTGCCGGTACGGCATCAGGTACATTTTCTACCTTCCAACAAACTGCTTCGGCATTGGGAATCAGTATTATTGGCGGCGTATTTTATTATGTTGTGAGTCAGCATTCCAGTCATCCTGATTATTTTAAAGCATTTGATTATGGATTGGGCGCTAATATAATCTGTTTGGCAATAGTAGCTTTGATGATCTATCTATTGCCAAAAACTATTAAGAATCCACAATAGATACTTATAATAGTGAAGGAATTACGTTGAGCTAAATAAAATCTCGAATTGCTTTCAAAAACACAGGTTTATCTCTTAAATCCCCATGTTTGCCTTCTGGAATAATTATTAACTGTTTTTGGGCAGTATTTAAAGCATCAAAGAGCCTATGTGCATGATCCGGCCTGATATCATCATCCTTTTCACCATGAATAATTAGCGTAGGTATTTTAATTGATTTGGCTTTTTCTTTATTTTCAAGCTTATAAGAAGGGGCCTTGTCTCCAACCCAATGCAGCTCTGCAATGGACGAATATGGACTCTCTAAAATAAGCGCTCTTGCTTCCTTAACAGCTGCCAGGTGGCAAGCCATTCCAGTACCCATCGAATAACCATAGCAAATGATATTTTGCGGTTGATGGCCAAGTTTAACAGCGTAGTCATAAATTGCTTCCGCATCCCTATACATTTCATCCTCACCGTTCATTTCACCTCCCGACTTACCAAAACCTCTATAATCAGCTACCAAAAATCCGCAATTCCAATCTGCTATTTGTTGATTGGTTGCCAACCAGTTTTGGAGATTTTTTGAGTTGCCTGGAAAGTAGATCATTAATGGCTGATCTTTGTGACCAGGATAATATACCGCATTGAGGTCTATACCATCGCTGCCTTTGATAAAAATTTCCTTTGCTCCTTGCGGAAGTGTAAAATTGAAATCGGCTTTAAGTTTTATAGGTTCAAAAATAATACTGTTCTGGTCTTGTATCGTCATTTTTGTTATGATGCTATCTTTGGTATGTACAGTTTGGCGTAAAAATAACCGAGTTTAATTCATTAAAAAAATGAATTAATTTTAATAAATCAATCTAACAAATTCATACTTAAATAACCTCCATTTTTACCCGCAAATCAATGAAGACTAAAATGACATTTAATAAGGTGATGATATATAGTGTTAAAATAGTTAGAACCAGAAGCAAGCCTCGGTTGATGAATTAATTGAGTTGTATGCAAGAAAAGATCATCATATTTAAGCATCTGCACGGTTTCTGAGTTCCTGAATGGCAAAGTCAATAAATCTTTTTTGAATAGCGGTGCGGCTTCCGCGTGTAACACAATGCCAGGTTCTTTGTGCAAAAGGATCTCCAAAGGGAATTGTCGTAATAGCATTACTAAGCATGGGTTGAACAAGCCATCTGGCCATAACTGATATACCCATATCGTATTTTATCATTTCCACAATTACTTCAGTAAGCGGCATTTTAATAATGTTGGCAGGTTTGATCTGCAAGGGTTTCAGCACCATATTGATCAGGTCAAGATCCTTGTCATCGGCATTATAAGTCAGCAGAATTTGATTTTCAAGATCGTGCGGACTAAATACACTTTTGTCTGCTAAGGGATTGTTCTTATTTAAAACAACGACCATCTCGTCGTTAAAAAGAGCCTCTGAAATTAATGCTTTTTCGAATGTATCTTTTTTACCTGCTTTAGTATTTACAATGGCAACATCAATTTTCTCGTCCGTTAAATACTGCAAAGGCCTTCTGGTGGCTTCGGTAACAATTTCGATTTCTATTTTGGGATAGATCCTGCTGAATTGACTTAACAGTTGGGGCAACCAATGATAGGCGGTATAACATTGCGTACTTATCCTGATCTTACCGGAATCACCGGATTTCAGTTCCTGAATATTAGATTGCAATTTTTCCAATTCTCCAATAATCACTTCCGAGCTTTTCAGCATTTCTTTACCGGTATCAGTCAACCACAGTTTTTTATTTCGCCTGTCAAATAATTGTGTCCCGAGGTTCTTTTCCAACTCCCGCAGGTGATGGCTCAAAGCAGATTGAGATAGCCGTAAAGCCTGGGACGCTTTAGTCATCGAACCCTCTTTTTCTATAGCCCTTAATACTTGTAAATGTTGAAGATCAATATTAAACATGAATTTATTAGATTGATTTATCAAAACTAATTCATTTTATTCATATATAAAGTAAATCTACTTTTGACTAACAACACAAAGTTGTTCAATAACAAAAGGAATGACTTTAAATAAGGTAAATATGAATGTGATAAAGACAGCTCCAGGCGGCGTTGTCAATCACCTTACCATTTTTAGCTTCACACAAAACGGCAATCGTGTTTCGGCTGTTTATTCAGGGGGGCCGATTTACAAAGGTTATTTAGTCGGTACTATTGAGGGTAACAAACTTTCATTCAGCTACTGCCAAATAGATATTGAGGACAGCCACAATAGTGGCCGGTCCGTATGTGACATTTCTTTCAGTGCTGAAGGAAAACTACAGCTAACCGAACATTTCAGCTGGAACGCAGATGATCTGGAACAAGGTGTAAATATTTTGCAGGAATTATAATCAGAAAACTATGTATATCAGTAATGAAACAACTTTACAAACTGACGAGCGATTAAAGAAGGTGATCAGGTCCGCAGATTTTAAGCTAATTGAAGGAGATTATTATTTTAAGGAAACACCAGTTGAGGAATTTCAGGTGGAGAAGGATGCATTGGCAATGGTAAGGGATGACGAGGTTTGGAGTTTTCTGATCCCCGCTATAAGTACGGAAACAGAAAATTTTCGAATATTTAGTTTCCATTTTATCGACGGCCTGGACAACAGTGGCTTTGTCGGTTGGCTGGCCAGTAAAATAAAAAAGGAACTTGGCACTGGTGTTTTTGTCGTATGCGGGCAAAATTCCAAGAATGGGGGCATTTTTGACTATTGGGGAGTACCATTGGCAATTGCAGAGGAGGTTATTACTTTAGTTGCAGGTCTTTCTGAATAAATAATTTATGCGCTTTTTTGTGCCATAATTTCGATAACATTTGGTCAATATTTTACATACGGACTTTGTAAATGGGGGTCACACCCTAAAATAGCAAGAATTCTAAAGTCTATTCGTTCCCGGTTTTATATTATTGTATATTAAATAATTAATAATGAAAAAGCTATTTCAATCAACAGAACAATTTGTTGCCGTGCTGGTTTCTGAACAAGCTTCGGCAGAATTAGGGCAAAATGCATCAGCCTATGAACCCATGATCGGGAGCTGGGCAGTTACCGTTTTGGATCATATCGCTGATGAAAAAACACTAACCACCCGTGGAGAATGGAACTTTGCCTGGATACTGGAAGGCAGGGCAATACAGGATGTATTCATGGTACCACAACTGAGCGAAAGGCATGTTGGGATGAGTAAATTGTATAACAGGTACGGTACCACCATCCGTATATTTGATGAAACCATACAAAAATGGAAAATCTTTTGGTTTAACCCGGTTAACGGAGCTCAAAATGAACTGGAAGTTACGGTATTACCCGACCGTATTGTTCAATTGGGTAAAGATAGTTCAGGAAACCTGATGAGATGGATTTTTACGGAGATCAAACCTGATTCTTTTAAATGGTCGGGCGAGCTTTCAAAAGATGCCGGGCAGTCATGGGCCTTGCAGGCTGAGTTTTTTGCTGTCAGGAAATAGCTATCTTTATATAAATTTATAACATCATGCAGGCAGCTATCAGCACGTTATACAGGTCGGCAAGTTTGGAGATCAAGAATTTTGTTTGCCAGTGCCATGAGTGTGAAATGTCGGCAGTTGAATACCAGGAACAATTCTCCATCTGTTATGTCAGGAAGGGAAGTTTTTTGTTCCGGGTATTTAATGACGACCTGGAAAGCTATACCGGCAAGTTCCTGCTCAATAAACCTGGCTTTACCCACCAGGTTAAGCATTTTCACCTGCAACCCGATGAGTGCACAATAATCAGGTTCGACACCGGGTTTTATGAAATTTTTAAGGAGCGGTTCAGTTCACGATTTAAGAAATTTCTGCACAATCCGGATGTTCATTCCTTGATAGTAAGTGCCACCGCTGAAAGTGATTACCTGCATTATCGCTTGTATAACTATTTGCATACTGGAAAAATTGAAAAGCTGCTGGTTGAAGGCCTTGCCATGGATCTGATCTATAGTTTGTTTTCCGGCCAGCCAATAGCCTGTCGTCCCGCGATCTCCGGAAAACATAAACAACTATATCTTTCATCTATTGAAGAAAGCAGGCAGTTTTTGCAGGAAAACTTTACGGAGGATATCTCACTTGAACAAATAGCAGCCCAGTCGTGCATGAGCCCCTATCATTTTAACCGGGTTTTTAAGAGATTTACATCAATAAGCCCATATCAATATCTGCTTAATTACCGGCTGCAGCATGCTGCGCATTTGCTAAAAGATACCAAGGAAAGTATTGCTGCTGTAGGCTATCTTTCAGGCTTTAACAGCCCCGATCACTTTAGTTATGCTTTTAAAGCTTGTAATCAACTATCCCCCGTAGCGTTCAGGAAAAACCCAAGCCGCTTCGCGGTAATGGGCAAGTGAGTTTTTGTGACACAAAAACACAACATACCAGGATAAAATGAACCCGTGGATGTATATACAGCTATATAAATAGTCGGTAAATCGCTATAATTGTCACCGTAAGGGCAGCGGGGCAATCACAAGGAGTAAAGTTCGCGATTGCTTTGTTGTTACTCCTTATAACGACGTAGTTATATGCTACTGATTATCCGTATTAATTTTTCAACGCTTTTCTATTTTATTCGGGCTTTGCACTAATGGAGACTCACATTGACAAAAGAGAGATTATGAAAACAATATCCACGAAACTACAAACCGAACTAAATAAGGTACTAGCACTGCGCCCATGGTATGGATCATCTGTATACGTTATGTTGGAACAGGTTACTTTTGAAGCCGCTTACGAAAGGCCGCCGGGCTCAGTACATAACATTGCCGAAATTGTGCTGCACATGCTTAGCTGGACCGAAGAGGTGATTGACCGTATGAATGAAAAACCCGCAGGTCTTCCCCTCAGCGGTAATTGGCCCGAAACTGGCGCGCCCGATGAAAAGAAATGGAAGCTATGGATTGAGGACTTGAAACGGGTAAACGTAAACCTAATGAAGGCAATTGACGACTTCCCCGAGGAAAAATGGCAGGAACCAATTATTGATACCCGTGGCGACAGGCCCATTGTAAACTACGAGGATCTGGTACGCGGCCTCATACAACACCATGTTTATCACTCAGGACAAATAGCGTTGCTGAACAGGATAGTTAATGGATAAGCGCATCGGATTTCCTCTATAGCAACAGGTATAATCTGGAAAATATAGAGCTTTAACATCCGAATCTTTGCTTTTTTGATCTTAGGCTATCGGCTAATTTACTTATACTTGTCTTTACCTTTGGCTGATCCAAAAAAATCACCTGCCACTCCAATGGCTGTCCTGTTGCATCTCAAAATAATGTCCTGAAGGTCTGCACCTGAACTATGCAGCGGGTCAATAGCTTCTACCAATTTTGTCCTCAGTGTAAACAGTTCCGCCCTGCTAAATTTTTTCGACGCTTTTACTAATTCCAGTTTCATGCACTCCTCCTGTTGATCATATATTAAAAGAGCAACAATGAAAAAATTAGTTGTTTGGTTAACTAATATAGTTTTATATTTGCATTATGAATAAAAAAGTAGCTCACTTATTAGGACATCATATTACGACCACTGCGCGAAGCATGCACAGGACTTTGCAACAAAATTTCCGTGAGGCCGGTTTCCCAATTACTTCAGAGCAGTGGATCGTACTTGTATGGCTCTACGATCAAGATGGAAAGACACAGCAGGAACTATGCGACCTTACCCACAAAGACAAACCAGGAATGACGCGCATCCTCGGTAATCTGGAAAAAACCAGATTGATCATTCGTACTGATGACCAGAATGACGGAAGAACAAAACGTGTTTTTCTTACTAAACAAAGTAAAGAAATGGAACAACAACTTATAAATATAGCAGGCGCGACACAAACTAAATTGATAAATGGAATTTCAGCAGCAGAAATTGAAGCTTGTTACAACGTTTTAAATAAAATTCAGAAAAATAGTAAATAAACTTTTTTTATAAATTTAGTTGTTTAGTTAACTAATTACAACAACTATATGGACAAATATTTAACAATTAAACTTTAATATAATGGAAACAAATGCAAATTGGGTCGCTAACCTGCACCCGCTTCTGGTACACTTCCCTATTGCCCTGCTTTTTACAGGAATGACCATAGAATTAGTGGGTCTCCTTTTTAAACAATATGATCGGACCGGCTTTATGGTTGACATTTTGATCTGGTCAGGAACATTCTTTGGCTTAATAACTTTACTCTCAGGCCTGCAAGCTGGTGCCAGTATTCCGCATTCAGCGGGTATAGCTACGGCATTGGCATCCCATTCACTGATCGCTAAAATAACTGTAGCATATTTTTTCATCTATTCTTTGATCAGAATCGTCAGGTATCGCAGGCGCAATTCATTAAAACCGGTATATGCCTTTCTGATTTTTTTAATCGGCTTTATAGGTCTGATCGCCTTATGGAAAACGGGTGAACGAGGTGGTAAACTGGTCTACAAATTCGGGGCAGGTACTGATCTCCAACAATCTCATCATTAACGGGTGAAAACTAAGATGGAAAAATCAACTTTTTCTAACTATCAGATTCGCCTGATCGCTATCCTCGCTTTGATTCAATTTACAAATACACTGGACTTTATGATCATTTCTCCGTTGGGCGCTCATTTAAACCGGGTAATGGGCATTGATTCGTCCAAATTCGGTTTTGTGGTTTCAGCCTACGCATTCAGTGCGGCGTTGTCCGGATTATTTACTGCCTTATTCGCGGATAAGTTTGATCGTCGAAAGCTTCTGATATTCTTCTACATGGGTTTTATAACCGGGACCTTTTTATGTGGATTTGCCAATGATTACATATCCTTGCTTTTTTCCAGAATAATAACCGGGGCTTTTGGAGGCGTTATCGCTTCTATTATATTTACAATAATAACCGATATATTTGACTTCCAAGTTCGTGGAAGAGCCATTTCTTTTGTTCAAGTCTCTTTTTCTGTCAGCCAGGCACTGGGAATCCCGCTCGGCTTATTTCTTGCAAATAGATTTAACTGGCATCTGCCATTTTTATCTATCGCGGTCTTTAGCGTTGTACTTTTATTGTTAGTTTCTATTTGGGTGGTGCCGATGAAACCGGCAACACCTTTCAAAGGAAACAATTATAAAAGATTGCTTAATATAATTGCCGATAAGAACTATAGGAAGGCTTATGCTTGTACCGGGCTATTGGTAATAGGGGGATTTCTGGTCATGCCTTATGCTAGTATTTTCCTCGTTCATAATGTCGGAATTCCAGAAAAACAGTTATCGGTTATTTATATGGTCGCTGGCCTTACTACGATCATTACAGGCCCGCTGGTGGGGAAGCTATCCGACAAATTTGGAAAATATAAGATCTTCGTTATCGGCTCGGCACTTGTAATGCTTATGATCTTGCTATATACCAATCTACCCCATTCAACCCTTTGGATCGTTATGCTCATTTTCAGCATCCTATATATCAGCGTGTCATCAAGAATGATCTCCGGCATGGCACTAATAACCAAAGTGCCTGAACAGTCAGATCGTGGTTCTTTTATGAGTATTAATTCGTCTATGCAGCAACTGGCTGGGGGAATGGCTGCGGCGGCGGGGGGACTAATCGTTTACCAGAACGGCATCGGCAAATTGATCAATTACAGTATTTTAGGGATCACTACGGTATTATTGGTCATATTATCTCTTTTTTTAATGAACAGAATACATCAAACTGTTATAAATAAAAGTCCTGAGTAACATTCATTTCACAACCATCAATTCTGATAAAGAACAAAAACAGAGAGTAGTTGACTTTTTTTTTAAATACCTGATATGTAGTCAATTTTGAGTTTCGTTGTTTAGAAAAAGCTTGCGAAATCGAATGATTTTAGTCATTTTATTACCTGTACCGGCCTATTTTTCAACTGTTCTGGATAGTTCTCACTGGGGCAAGTTCACTTACTGATAATGTTGAACCGTAACCTTTCACGGTTCAACATTATAGGATGGCCATACTATTAATCAACTAAGGTGCCGCAGGACAGGTTGATTACAGTGCCGGTTATCGCTCCTGCTTTGTCTGAAGCAATAAATACGGCTGTATCAGCAAGTTCCTTAAGTTTTGGAAGGCGTTTCAACAAAGTAAAGCCCTCCATTACCGGCTGAAGTTCAACGTTTTACGGCATACCTAATACCTTGGCATGTAAACCGAATACTTCGGTGATCGTGTCCGATTCTGGCAGGCCGCAGACGCGACAACCAGCATGATCAGTAAGGTTTTTCTTAACATTTGTGGTGTTAAATTAAATTTTTGCCGGGTCTGCCGAAATAGTCAACAGACTGATCTGCGCATGGTGGTGGCGGCCATGCCAGGAATACAATGCCGCTGCCTGTTCAAGGGAATATATAGTGCCGGATTGGGGATTGGTGTATGTTCTTGTCCAGTCGCTCGGGTCTAAACTTCGCATTAAACATACAAAATGATCGTGAAGGGCATAGATAAGCCTTAACGAAACATCCGCCGACAGCTGGTAATCACCAAATCGTGCCCATGATTGTTCATCAAATGGTTTAATGACGGTACCACTTTCACTTAGCGCCCATTTAAAACGCAGAATTCCGTTCATATGGCTGTCCGCTATGTGGTGAACCACCTGACTGACTGTCCAGCCCCCGGGCCGGTAACTCTGGTTCATCTGCTCCTCGCTCAGTTTTGACAGGGTATGATATAATTTTCCGGGAAGGGATTCGATGTCGCCGACCCATTGTTCCAGTTCTTCACTTCTAACAGACGCCGGAAGTACAAACTTGCCGAGCGGATATTTCAATTGCTCAATGTTCATAATTTCATTTTCCAAGTAATAATTACCACTCCAACCTTATAAAGCCGGCATGGCATTTAAGAGGATGAATTGTCTCTCAGTGGCTTCTCAGTGGGGATTATTAATCGACTAAAACGCCGCAGGATAAATTGATTACGGTTCCTGTTATAGCTGATGCACCGTCCGATGCGATGAACACAGCGGTGTCAGCAAGTTCCTTAAGTTTTGGAAGCCGTTTCAACAAAGTAAAGCCTTCCATTACCGACTGAAATTCAAGGTTTGACGGCATGCCTAATACCTTGGCATGTAAACCG
>OLKV01000208.1_pt1 | contig 59469 bp, 63 predicted proteins | sample 1604391 | NCBI WGS metagenome assembly OLKV01 (sample SAMEA104055711, study PRJEB20765) | soil metagenome | isolation source: soil | reverse complement strand
GGGAGTTACTGGGTTCGAACCAGTGACCCTCTGCTTGTAAGGCAGATGCTCTGAACCAGCTGAGCTAAACTCCCTTGTTCCGTTTTGGGAATGCAAATATAGGATGTATTGCCAGCTTTTCAAAAATAAATTTACTTTTTTTTAGAATTATCGACACTTGTTAATTAATTAACTTATTGTCAGTAATTTAAAATTCAAAAAATATAAGCGATGTGTTTATCACATCGCAATATTCTGATCGCTGCGGGGGTCGTCGGGTAAAATTTCCATTTCGGGGTAATCAACATAGTCGGCATACCAGCGTATGGCGCTAACCACATCGAGGGCGTCTTCGGCTGCTATATTAATGGTTTCAAACGCAAAAAGCTTGTTGTTGGCGTAGCCATATAGCTGTATTTCATTATTGTCGGGATTAAACTGCTCTTTATCCAGGCAAAAGACCCGGATCTTTAAACTGGTATCTCTTGAGTGAATAACATCTCTGCAAGGATTATTAGGGTCGGTTGCTAATAAATAAACATTGTAATCCATTATAGTGTAACAATAATTGGGGTTGATAGTTTCGGTAAAATTGTTTTACGGTGCAAATATCACCGGGGTTGTGTTTTGTTTACTAATACGAAAACTAACTTTTGCTTTGTGAGTAATTTTATGCACATTTTGTGGTGATAAGTCCTATGCTTAAATTAATAAACAAGTTAATTAATTTGTATTTTATTTAAAGGGATTTGCTTTAATTAACTGGCATTTCTTTTGAACTAAGATAAGCGTGCCCAATAAATGGGTTGTTTTTCATAGGTAGATGTAGGGCCGGAATACTGCGAGAGTACTCCGGCCTTTTTTATTGCTCCTTGCACCATTCCCTGCGAAGCGTTTAATGAACCATTGGATATGGTCACGGTATTAATGCTGATAGGTTGGTTTTTTGTTAGTTGAAAATTACCTGGGTTAGTAATTTTATATAAATGCGGGCCGGTATCTTTACAGATGCCGGCTTTTTTACTGTTTGCTTAATGCCTGCTTGCCAAATTTGATCAGGTCGTCGGCCTTAATATAGCCAACGGTGCCTAAAACGGGTTTGCCTTGCGGGTTAAATATAATAAGCGTAGGATAGGCTTGTAACTGCCATTGTACCGCCAGCGCAGGTCCTTGTCCTTTTTCCATATCAATAGATACGTTTATAAAGTTGGCGTTATAAAACGCAGCTGCCTTATCATCGGTAAAAGTTCTGGCTTTAAGCATCTTGCAGGGTCCGCACCAGCTTGCATAGGCATCAACAAAAATGTATTTGTTTTGCAATTTGCCTTGTCTTAACGCTTCATCAAATGAGTCTTCAATAAAAACAATGTGTGAAGTGCCTGTTGTTTTAGGTGGGGTGTAGGAAGTTTTGCCGCCGAAAAGCAATGTGCCTGCAAACACAAAGGGTAATAAGAACTGATATATAGGCGAAGTAAAGAATTTGGTCATATAATTGATTTTGGATATAAAAGTAACGTCAAAAAACCGGAAAAGCTATACCGGTACCATTTTATTACGGATGCCGGTTTTAAAAGTTTAGGTTTTTTTTGCAGAATAGTTCTCATCTATTTTTAAATTAAATAGTTTTACAAAATTCTAAATACACTAATATGAGCAACGTAAATATCCCCAGGCTTGATTTGAATTTTTATGTTAATGGTGATAAGGATCAGCGTAAGCAGTTTTCGGACGATATTGGCAAAGCTTTTAACGAGACAGGCTTTGTTACTATTACCAATCATGGATTAGATAAAAGCCTTATTGATAAGCTTTATGAAGATGTTAAGGCACTTTTTGCATTACCTGATGATGTGAAGAATAAATATGAAGATCCAGAGCTTGCCGGGCAGCGCGGCTATACGAGCAAAGGAAAAGAGACAGCAAAGGGCTTTAAGGCTGCCGACCTAAAGGAGTTTTGGCAAATAGGACAAACCGTTACCGACGATTCGCCGCTTAAATACGAATATCCCGAAAACGTGGTGGTTGATGAACTGCCTGCATTTAACCCAACCACACTTGAGGTTTATAAAAAACTGGAATGGGCCGGGCAACACCTGCTGCGTGCAATAGCTGTTTATTTGGAACTGCCCGAAAATTATTTTGATGAGAAGGTACACAACGGCAATTCTATATTACGAACGCTTCATTATTTCCCTATAACTAATCCTGATGCTGTACCCGCAGACGCGGTAAGGGCCGGAGCACACGAAGATATTAACCTGATAACCCTTTTAATTGGCGCAAGTGCTGATGGACTGGAACTGCTAACCCGCGAAAACGAATGGTTCCCGGTTAAGGCTCATGGCGAAGACTTGGTAGTTAACGTTGGCGATATGTTACAGCGCTTAACCAATAATAAGTTAAAATCAACTACACACAGGGTGGTTAACCCGCCACGTGAACTGATGAAATTCTCGCGTTACTCGGTGCCTTTCTTTTTACACCCAAAATCGGGTATGGACCTTACCTGTTTGCCATCATGTATTGATAAGGAGCATCCAAAACTATATACGGATATAACAGCTGGTGAATACCTTGACGAACGCCTGAGAGAAATAGGGTTGAAGAAATAGGTTGTATGGGAGAGGTTAGAGATTGGAGGTTAGTGGTTAGGGTTGAATGTAATTTATAAAATCTTTGTCTTTTTTTGACTAACGTCCGGTCTGTAACCGCTAATCACTATTAAAAATATTAAGTTTGCGCCCATGGAACAAAATTTGTTTGTTTATAATACCTTAACACGCAAAAAGGAAAAATTTGAACCGCTTAATCCCCCGCATGTTGGGATGTACGTTTGTGGCCCAACAGTTTATAGTGATGTACATTTGGGCAACTGCCGTACTTATATTTCATTCGATCTGATATTCAGGTATCTAACTCACTTAGGCTATAAGGTGCGTTATGTACGTAATATTACCGATGCCGGACACCTTGAAGGAGATGCCGGCGACGAGGGTGAAGATAAAATATCAAAGAAAGCCAAAATAGCCCAGTTAGAACCAATGGAAATTGTACAGAAGTACACCGTTGGTTTTCATGATGTAATGCAGGTATTTAATATACTGCCGCCAAGTATTGAGCCTACGGCAACGGGGCACATTATTGAGCAGATTGAAATGGTAAAAACAATACTTGCTAAGGGGTATGCTTATGAGGTTGATGGTTCTGTTTATTTTGATGTTGAAAAATATAATAACACCCAGAATTATGGCATATTAAATGGCCGTAACCTCGAGGATCTGCTGAACAACACCCGTACACTGGGCGGCCAGCAGGAAAAACATGGCAAGCTTGATTTTGCACTTTGGATAAAGGCTAAACCCGAACATTTAATGAAATGGCCGTCGCCCTGGGGGGTAGGTTTTCCGGGTTGGCATTTAGAGTGTTCGGCCATGAGTAATAAATACCTGGGCGAGCAATTTGACATACATGGCGGCGGTATCGATTTAGCACCAACCCATCATACTAATGAGATTGCACAAAATGTGGCAGCATGCGGCAAAAATCCGGCTACGTACTGGGTACATACCAATATGCTTACGGTAAACGGGCAAAAAATGTCAAAATCATTAGGCAATAGCTTTTTACCACACGAGCTTTTTAGCGGAGATCATTCCATACTGAGCAGAGGCTACAGCCCTATGACGGTAAGATTTTTTATGCTGCAGGCAAACTACCGCAGTACGCTTGATTTTGGTAACGATGCAATGGAAGCATCAGAAAAAGGATTTAAGCGCTTAATGAATTCTTTTGGGTTGATAGATACGCTTAAAGCATCAAAAGAAACCGGCGTGGATGTTCAACCTCTGATTGACCGTTGTTATGCCGCGATGAATGATGATTTTAACAGCCCGGTGCTAATTGCCGAACTTTTTGAGGCATCGCGCATTATAAATTCAGTATACGATGGTAAATTAAAAATTGATGAAACAAACCTTACGCTTTTGAAGTTTCTGATGAACACGTTTATTACGGATGTTTTGGGCTTAAAAAATGAACAATCAGGAAATGAAGATCTGCCTAAAATATTAAACCTTATTGTAACGTTAAGGAATGAAGCCAAAATTAATCATGATTATGCTACTTCCGATAAAATACGGAACGGCCTTCAAGATGTTGGTTTTCAATTGAACGATAGTAAAGAAGGAACTACCTGGAGTAAAATTTAATTATTAAAATTACGTTACCAATAAAGTTTCATATTTAAAGCAGTATATTTTTTGCTTATTATATCCTAATACAAATATTATTAAATTGGCATATCTATATAAAATAATGAAAAAAGTAATAATAGCTACAATTATATTAATCGCTTTTAATAAACTGGCAATAGCCCAAACCGCTCCGGCTGATGTTACTACGGTAGTGAATGCCGAAAAAAACTTCAGCAAAATAGTTGAGCGTAAAGGAATAAAAGGCGGTTTTTTAGCAGTTGCCGACCCGGAAGGGATCGTGTTTAAACCCGAAGCGGTTAACATAACTGATTTTTATAACAATATTGATAAGCAAGCCGGCACTTTAACCTGGAACCCTGATTTTGCAAGAATCTCTGCAAGTGGTGATCTGGCTTTTACAGCAGGTCCCTACGTTTATCAAAACGGAAATAATGATACCGATAAAGTATTTGGCGATTACGTTTCTGTATGGCGTGCTGATCCAACTGATGGCAAGCTGAAATTACTGATTGATTTGGGTATTCAACATCCCGAGGCAGAGCAAGAAGCCATTACGGACTTTAAAAGCCCCGATTCTGTAAAACAAGCCGCTCAAAGTAAAGATCCGTTTAGCGGAAAAAAAATTATCAATGCAACCGATAATCTGTTAAATCATTCGCTGTCTATATCAACTTTAGCAGCCTATAAAGAATTTTTGAGTCCGGAAGGTCGTTATTATTTCCCGGGCTTTGAGCCACTGACGGGACAAGACAAAGTGATGAAGTTTATTGATAATGAAGCAATATCTATTACTGCCGAAACTACAAACGTTGGCCGTTCAAACAGCAATGACCTTGCATACTCCTATGGCAAGGCCCGTATAAAGAAAGGTCAGATTGTGAGCGACTACAACTATGTTCGTATCTGGGAGTTAGATAAAAACCACAAATGGGATGTTCTGCTCGAGATCTTCTCATCAATTGAAAAAGAATAAATAATCCGCATCACAGCGGTTTTAATATAGAGCCGGAAAGATTATTATCCACAATAATTTTCCGGCTTTTTTGCCCCAAAAAGAGTGTAATCTCCTCGCTCTGCTCCTAAAAACTTAAATCAAACCCTGGCTAATTTAAAATATTATTTGAATATTATCTATTAAGTAATATTTAGAAATAATATTCTATAAATTAATTAATCATTAATTATTTTAATAATTATAAGAATAAAACGTAACTATTAAATAATTTTTTCGTAAAATAGCGTAAATATTTTGTGTATGGCTGATTTAAACATGTTTTTAAGGTCAAAAGATAGAATCAGGGTGGTACTGCAGCAGGTAACCCGCCAAAACACCCACGATGAACAAACCGATCACTATGTAAGCGATCTCCAAAAGGCAATACAGGTTATCGATGTTAAAATAAATCAACTAAAAAGAAGAAAGACCCGGTATTAGTCTTTTTTGATGGATGATCTCATAAAGCACATTGGATAGCTACTATCCCAATGGCTATTGCCAATTCTCAGCCTTAGCCCCTAACTTACAACCACAAATCTCCAACTCACCCCCAAATGTTAAATAGCCCGGTTTTATAGTTAAATTTTGTTAAGAGGTGTTAAATGTCAAGGTGGTTTGAATAATAACGCTGAAATTCATGGTATTGTTTGAATAAGCTGATCAGGTAAATGGTTAAATAAATTAACTCAATCAACCAAATCAACTTAATTAATCCAATCAACCAACAAACACCATGCATTACAAAAAGATCAATAACCTTATGGGCTGGTTTTGCTTTGCAATAGCCGCCATCACTTACATTTTAACTTTGGAGCCCTCGGTAAGTTTTTGGGATTGCGGCGAATTTATTGCCTGCGCCTATCGTTTACAGGTATCGCACCAACCGGGTTATCCGCTTTTTGCCATGCTGGGGAAAGCTTTCTCTTTATTATCATTCGGCGATCATACCAAAGTAGCTTACTTTACCAATTTAATGTCGGCCCTGGCCAGTGCTGCTACTATTATGTTCCTTTTTTGGACGATTACTGCGCTGGCCAAAAAAATGCTGCTTAAAAATACAGAGGCTGTTGCCGATAAAACGCGCGTAATGCTCATAATGGGAGCAGGGTTGGTTGGTGCACTGGCATTTACTTTTACGGACACCTTTTGGTTTTCGGCAGTTGAAACCATAGTGTTTGCCATGTCGTCGCTTTGTACGGCTATTGTTTTTTGGGCCATCCTTAAATGGGATGCACATGCCGATGAACCGGGCGCTGATAAATGGATAGTGCTTATTGCTTATATAATAGGACTTTCTATAGGTATACATTTGCTTAATTTATTAACCATACCAGCTGTGGCTATGGTTTATTACTTCCGCAGGTATAAAAATATTAGCGTTAAAAGTGGCATGGCTGCCTTTTTAATCAGCATTGTTATTTTGGGTTTGGTTCAGTTCGGTATAAGGGGGTACACCATATACTTTGCAGCCTGGTTTGATTTCTTCTTTGTTAACTCCCTGGGGATGGGCTTTTACAGTGGCGCTGTTGCGTTTTTCCTGATGCTTATCGGGTTGCTTGCAGGTGGTATTTGGTATAGTATCCGCAATAAGAAGCCGATTTTGAATTTAGTACTTGTCTGTATCAGTTTTATATATTTAGGGTATAGCTCATTTGTTTATATCCCCATTAGGGCAACCGCTAATACCGATCTGGATAACTCACACCCCGACAACGCCTTTACGTTATACAGCTACCTTAACCGGATACAGTACGGCGAAACTCCACTGTTAACCGGCCCTTATTTTGATGCTAAAATTGTAGATGAAAAAGAGACTGGTGATAATTATCGCAAAGGCAAAACCCAGTACGAAAAAGCCGGGAAAAAGATAGATTATATTTATGATCACACCTCGTTTTTGCCAAGGATGTGGAGTACCGAGTCGGACCCTTACTATGCACAAAATCTTCAGTTTTATAAGCAATGGCTGCAACTGGCTGATGGGCAGGCACCAACATTCAGCGATAACCTTAAATGGATGTTTAGTTGGCAGATTTACCAGATGTATGCCCGCTACTTTTTATGGAATTTTGTTGGACGCTACAACCAGATGGACGGCCAGCAAAGCACTGCTGATATTAACGGAAACTGGACAAGCGGGATATTTGATGGCGGCAAACATCTGCCAAATTCAGTAATTCATGGTACCAACTATGCGCCGCTGTATGCATTGCCGTTTATACTGGGCTTGTTGGGCGCATTTTATCATTTTAAATGCAACAGAAGGGATGCGCTGGTAATTGCGTTGCTTTTCTTTTTTACAGGTATAGCTATTGTCTTATACGTTAATCAAAATTCTGTACAGCCGCGGGAACGCGATTACTCTTATGTAGGCTCGTTTTATGCCTTTGCTATATGGATAGGTTTGGGAGTACTGGCACTTGCCGAAGTAGCGCGTTTAAAATTGAATGCAAGACTTGCCGCCATTGGTTCTTTTGCGATATGTATGATTGCTGTGCCGGTTTTACTGGCCTGTAAGGAATGGAGAGGGCATGACCGCTCAACCAAGCTCACTCCGCACGATATGGCGTATAATTACCTCATCTCGTGTCCTAAAAATGCTATTTTATTTACCTATGGCGATAACGATACCTACTCGCTTTGGTACGATCAGGAAGTAGAAGGTGTGCGACCCGATGTGCGCATTGTTTGCTTAAGTTTGTTTAGCAGCGACACTTATATACACCAGATGCAGGGCAAAATGAACCAGTCGGCACCATTGCCAATTACCTTGCCGTATGATAAATATAAAGAAGGCGTACGCGATGTGATCTATTATAACGATGAGAAAATAGCCGGAGACGTAGAGTTAAAAGATGTTTTTGATTTTTTAACATCTGATGATCCGCGTACTAAAGTAGAATACCAGAGCGGCGAAAAATTGAACTACCTGCCTACCAAAAACTTTAAATTAACCGTCAATGCCGATGATGTGATAAAAAACGGTGTGGTTAGCGCCGATCAGAAAAATAATATAGCGGGTACGTTGGAGTGGAAATACCCGTCGAACTATGTTACCAAGGATAATTTGGCCATGATAGATATAATAGCCCATAACAACTGGAAACGGCCGATATGCTTTACCACCACCAGCTCGCCATCGAGCATGATGGGCTTGCAGGAGTATTTTTATAAAGAAGGTTTTGTTTATCATTTTATTCCGCTAAAAACCGATAGCGTAAAAAGTAACGGCAATGCCAAAACCAATCCTTTGGTAATGTACAATAACGTGATGCATAAATTTAAATTCGGCAATTTTAAGCATGCCAAATACCTGGATAATGTATCAAGCACCCAGTTTTACCTCACCGTGGAAGTGACTTTTGATGATTTGGCCCAGGGCCTGATCCAACAAAACCACCGCGACCTGGCCCTAAAAGCGATCCATAAATTTGACGAACAAATGCCTGATATTAACCCCGATATCGATACAGCCACGCTCAAATTTTCGCTTGCCCGAACTGCCTATAAGCTTGATGATACCAGCCTGGGTAACAGATATGTAAAAGGCGTGGATAATTTTATAACCGACCAACTGGATTATAATTACAGCCTTTTGCAAAACAACAAAGAAGGTATTGATAACCGCACCGTACAAATAGGCATGCAACTGCTAAACGGCATGGCTGATAGCGCCAAAACCAGCAACCAACCCGAGCTGGGTAACCAACTGCTGGCGCAGTTGAAAGATTACGAAAACAAGTTTGCCATTTTACAGCAACGCTAATGATATTCGTGACCAGACTTGCGAAGTTTTTAAAACTTCACAAGTCTGGTCAAATCCAATTATCAATTATTAGGCATTAAAATAAAACAGCCATTTGATCGAACAATAATTGATTTTCATTTATATTTACGTTAATATCTTCTTTGTCTGATGATTAATGTTTGGGATTAACTAATTATTTCGTCATGAAAATTAAAAGAAAACTTTTTCTGGGTTTTGGATTGCTGTTTATAGTGGTTGTATGTTTTGGCGCAGTTTCTTTATATTATATCGAAAAGATCTCAGAGACTTCAAAAGTCACGTTGAAGAACAATTATGAAACATTGACATTCACCAGGGATATGCGCTCCGTTTTGGATGAGAACGATCTGCCCTTAACCAACCGGGCGTCCGAAACATTTGATAATGCACTAAAAAAACAGGAACACAATATCACCGAACGCGGCGAAAAAGAAGCAACTGGCTCGGTGCGTAAGTCTTATGTTTTGCTGATCGACCCCTCGTTAAGCTTAAATCAAAAACAGAAGATCGAAGGAAATATCCGCTTGCAATTAAAAAAGATTGATGGCCTTAATATGCAGGCCATTGTGCTTAAAAATAATTTTACGCATGCTGCAGTAGATCAGGCCGCTTTATACCTTGGGGGGATGAGTTTTATTACCTTTTTAATCCTTTTTGTTTTAATAGCCAATTTCCCTGGGTTTATACTTAATCCACTAAACCAATTAACGGAAGCTTTACAGGATATCAGTGGAAAAAATTATGATACCCGCCTGGAGTTTACTACCAGTGCTGAATTTACTCAACTGGCCACCGCGTTTAATACAATGGCCGAAGGCTTAGACAAATTGGAAAATACGCTTCAGGTCGAAATTTTTTCGGAAAGGGAAAGAATAAAAACACTGATAGAAGAAAGTGATGATGCAGTGGTTTGCTTAAACCAAAAGCAGGAGTTTTTATTCATTAACACTATAGCTAAAGAGATTTTGAACCTAAATGAAAAGCAGGTTATCGGAAAATCCGTTGATAGGTTTATTGAAAAGAATAATTTACTGGAGGCGATACTGGATAACAAAGACGAAAATAAACCTTTAAAAGTTACCCTAAACGGGAAAGTGTCTTTTTTTCAGAAAAAAAGCATCGAAATTGTAGTGCCAAATTTAAAGCCAAGTCCTTTTGACTCTATTCAATTGTCGGGTTATTCAGTAGGTATGATCTATATTTTAAAAAACGTTACAGAATTTAAAGAGCACAATTTAGTTTAAGATGTGTTACCTGTTCACCGCGATTTCTAGATATCTTTTTTACGCACCGTTTAGCTCACGCAATATTCGGTACAAAGGCTGAGTGCATGGCTCTCAATTATAAAACCAAGCTACTAGGCTAACATTTTGCCGCATTGTGTGTTATATAATCACATAAAATATAGTTACATTTAAATTTTACGGATCATTTATCTGCCGGGAACACAAAATAGAATTCATTTTCTTAGAAAGATGTCGTTATAGTACAATCGCTTATCCGCTTTCTTATAAAATCATTTTAATAGCGGAGCAACTGTCTTATGAATGCATACGTATGTATAAATAAAATAATATGCCATTTATAGCAGCAGTATCCAAAGTCGACCTACCACATCGCACCAGCCAGCAGGCAGCAAAACAACAGGCAAAAGATATGTTTTCGGTAAATTTTCCCGAAGCAAGCCGTTTACTTTTTGCATTTGATAATACCGAGATCATCACCCGCAACTTTTGCCAGCCGCTTGATTATTATACTCAGCCGAACACTTTTGAGGAACGTAACAATGCTTATATCGGCATAGCGCTCAAATATTCTGTTGAAGCCATTGAAGACTGCGTAAAAAAAGCAGGCATTGATAAGGCTGATCTAACGGACATATTGTTTGTATCAACCACCGGTTTGGCTACGCCGAGCATGGATGCACTAATTATCAATAAATTAAGACTAAACCCGCATATTAACCGTACCCCGGTATGGGGTTTAGGATGCGGCGGCGGCGTATCAGGTATGGCGAAGGCCAATACGGTTGCTAAATCAAATCCTGATGCGGTAGTGCTGCTGGTTGCTGTAGAGCTTTGCTCATTAACGCTTATAAAAAACGACTATAGTAAAAGTAATTTTATTGGATCGAGTTTGTTTTCGGATGGGATTGCTGCCTGCATCATTAAGGGCGATAATCACCACAATGATAAAAAGGCAAACTACATCGCATCAAGCAGTAAATTATACTACGATTCGCTGGACGTAATGGGTTGGGACTTTCAGGATACAGGCTTTAAGGTGCTTTTTTCAAAGGATATTCCGGCTTTTATTGATGAACACATCCGGGGCGATATTGATGCGTTTTTAGCTAAACATCAGCTGCAGCTAAGCGATATCAAAAACTTTATTTTTCATCCCGGAGGTAAAAAAGTGCTGGATGCTTATGCCAACGCATTGAAGGTTGAAGGCGATTTTATGAAAAATACCCGCGAGGTGATGAATAATTATGGCAATATGTCCAGTGCTACGGTTTTATATGTGCTCGAAAAATTTGTACGCGAAGGATTTGAAGAAGGCTACGGCCTGATGCTGGCCATGGGGCCTGGCTTTTCGAGCGAGATGGTGTTGTTAAAGTCCGAAAGTCGGGAAAGTCCGGAAGTCCGAAAGTAAAACGAGAGGAATATTCTCACAGGATGCCTCAAAAAGAATCCTGCGAAATGGGAGAAATAATTTATAAACCAAAAAAACCTTTCCGACTTTCGGACTCAAAAAATCACATGTATTTCATCATCTTCATAACTCTCTTCATCCTGCAAAGGCTTTCGGAATTATACATTGCCCGCGGTAATGAAAAATGGCTTTTATCACAAGGTGCAATTCAGTACGGACAGAGCCATTATCCTTTTATGATAAGCCTGCACACACTGTTTATTGTATCCATAATAACTGAATATATCTTACGTGGGCAACCACCAATTAGCTGGGTTTTTCTGGCGTTGTTTCTGGCTGTGCTGTCATTTAAATTTTGGGCGCTATCTTCATTAGGTAAGTACTGGAATACGAAAATATACCGTATCCCAGGCGTGTACCCGGTTAAAAAAGGGCCGTACAGATTTTTAAAACACCCCAACTACATGGAAGTAGTTTGTGAAATAGCCATCATCCCGCTGGTTTTCCATTTATACTACACCGCAATCATCTTCACGCTACTAAACGCAGCTATGCTAACAGTAAGGATCAGGGTGGAGAATAAAGTATGGGAGTCCGAAAGTCAGTAAAGTCCGAAAAGTCAGTAAAGATTGAATATAATTTTATGCCTAAGGAATATCTTTAATAATGCTGAAGCTCTTTCGGACTTTACTGACTTCCGGACTTTCCCGACTCTTTCTAACTCAATTACTAGTCCCCAATATCTCATCAACTATGCCAAATGCTTTGGCTTCAGGGGCAATCATTCAAAAATCGCGGTCGCAAACATCGTGTACTTTTTGGTATTCCTGGTGGCAATGTTTTACATAGATCTCATACAATTCTTGTTTTACTTTTAGTATTTGCCTGGCGGTGATCTCAATGTCTGATGCCGGGCCCTGTACGCCACCCAACGGTTGGTGCAGCATCACTCTTGAATGTTTTAATGCCGCGCGTTTGCCTGGCGCGCCTGCGCAAAGGATTATGGAGGCAAAAGATGCAGCCATGCCCGTACAAATGGTAGCCACATCGGGCGAAATAAGCTGCATCGTATCATAAATACCAAAGCCGGCATAAACCGACCCACCCGGCGAGTTGATATAGATCTGGATATCCCTTTTTGGATCAGCTGATTGCAGGAAAAGGAGCTGTGCCTGTATAATATTGGCAACATGGTCGTCAATTGCGGTGCCCAGGAAAATGATCCTGTCCATCATCAGCCTCGAAAATACATCCAGTTGCGAAACGTTTAATTGCCGCTCCTCAATAATATAGGGCGTCATACCCATTATAAGGCTGCTGTTGGTTTGCGAAACAAAGTTGTTTACGTAAGTTGAGTCCATACGGAGGTGCTTCACAGCATAGCTGCAAAATTCTTGTGTGTTAATATTCATAATGGTGTTGGTTAGATTGGGTTAGATTAGGTTGATTGAGTGAGTAGTTGATTAGTAACCCCTATCAACTTAGTCAACTATTCTCTTAATCAACCAATTAAAAAAGACTTAATATTTTTTGCCTGAAACTTCGATGTTCGGGTTGGCTAAACAACTGCCTGTGCACGGTTTCAATCTCGGCTTTCAGCATTTTTCGGCCGTACTGATTTATTATGGTATGCGTGGCTTTTTGCAGGGCAACCTTTTCAGGTAAACTGGTATCCAGTATCAGCAAAGCATCAAACAGCAGGGCATCTTCTGTGGTGCAGGTGCCAAACAAATGATCATCTATCAGTTTTATCTCATTCAACGAAGTCCTCATAAGCCAATGATTTTTGTTTAATGGTTTCCCTGATCTTTTCCATGCATTTGTATTTCTGCACCGTTGCCGAGCGTACGCTGGTGTAGCCAAATAATTCGGCAATTTTAACAACTGGTAAGTTGTCGTAATAAAACGCTTTTAATACCTCCATACATTTTTGTCCTGCAGTTTCCAGGTAATGCATTAACCTGGCGGCCGAAGGCTGTTGTATGGTTTCGTTATCAATAAAATCAGCTTCAAAGCCATTATCGTCCAGGGGCGTATGGCGAATATTCGCTCTGAATTTTTTTGCCCACAAATGTTTGGCTATACCAAGCAAATAAGCTTGCTCATTGCTTTGAAGGGTAAGTGGTCCAATGGTAATTTTTTCGTAATAAATAATAAGCGCATCCTGAAAAACGTCTTTTGCCTCGTCAAGTGATCCGCCCATTTTACTTACATATTTTGCCACCCCCGGAAAAGCTTTTTTGTAGAGGCTTATAAAAAGCAGTTGGCGTGACGCTATTGTGTTTCCAAATTGATGTTGCTGTGCCATAAACCCGTTTTTAATAACAAGTGCAAATAACAAGTAATATATCACCCTGAAAAATTGTTTTTTATTTTTTAAGTGATGATCAATTATCAGCTTAAAAAATTGAATTAATGGCCTGAGCCCTAAAGTTAACGTTTGAAACCTAATTGACCTTCAAAAATTTAAACATCAGTACGCCGCAGCATAATAAAGCGATTGCCGAAATGATGGCACTGATACTAACCGCATGTACTATAGCTGCCGCTCCGCCATTTGCCATGGCTCCAAAAACGGCAACACCCATGGCTCCCGCCGCCTGCCTGGTAGTATTTAATACCGCCGATGCAGTGCCAGAGAGTGTTTTATTTACACTGGCCAGTATGCCGGTTGTCATGGCGGGTACGGCAAGGCCCATACCCAATGGGATGGTTATAAACGGAATAAATAACTGCCAGTAAGGGGTATCTGCCTTTGCGATCAGCAAGCCGGCATAGCCGGCGGTAACTATAAGCAAACCTATTAATATAGGGAAACGTAAACCGTGCTTTCCAATAAGCCTTCCACTAATCACGTTTGAAATAATAAAGCCTGCTGTTAAGGGTAAAAATGCGAGCCCCGCATTTATTGCAGGATAGTGTAGTACATTTTGCAGATATAAGCTCAGTATAAAAACGGTACCATAATAGGTGCCGTTTAATGCTATACCTAATAAAATAAACATATTAAAGTCTAATGAATTAAACAGGGTTAAGGGAAGGATAGGAGAATGTGCTCTTTTCTCAATCCGCACAAACCAAAATAACATTCCTGCACTAAAAATAAGCCCCCCATAAATTAAAGGATGCTTAAACCCAAAGTCGTGCCACTCAATAATAGCGGTAATAAGAGCAGTTAGCCCCAGCATCCATATCAGCTGGCCGGGGATATCAAATCCTTTGCCTTGTTGCTGTTTGCTGCCTTTTAGGCGGATACTTAACAAGATGCCTGCAAGACAAATAGGTACATTAACAAAAAAAATCATTCGCCATGTAGTTAGGTGAAGCAGCACGCCTCCTAAAACGGGGCCGGCGGCTATGGAAACTCCACCAGCCGCCGTCCAAAAAGCAACGGCACGAGCTCGTTGAGCCGGGTCATGAGCAAAAGCCTGATTTAAAATAGATAATGAGCTGGGAATCATAATAGCCGAGCCCACGCCCTGTAAAATACGAAAGCCAATAAGGCTAACCGGGTTCCACGAAAAGCCGCATCCTGCGGAAGCTATTCCAAACACTAAAACGCCAATCTGGAAAATTCGTTTCGAGCCAAGCAAATCGCTCATGCCGCCAGCTGATAACATCAGCGCTGCAAAAGCAATCGTATAAGCGTCTACTATCCATTGCAATGAACTGATGCCGGTTGAAAATGACCTGGAAATTTGCGGCAACGCAATATTAACTATCGATACATCTAATTGTGATACCACAAAGGCAAGGCTGGTAGCGCCAACAACAAAACCAAATGAATGTGAATTTGCTATTGGCAATTTTTTATTTACTTTACTCATAAAGGGTATTTCGGCGCTTTATAGATTCTGAACTTTTAGATAGCTGGTGGCCTGAGAACAAACATACGATACCCGGCTTCAATAAATTGGCACTGGAGTGTAAAAAGACGCAACTGGTTAATCAATTTGTTTTTTATTTCGCAAGTACAACAAATACACTTGCATGCCGCTAAATTTAATTTCGATCATATTGGGTATAAGCAGTTTAAAATCCTATTTTTAGCCCCTCAAAAATTGGTATAAGGGATACAGGTTATCCAGACTAAAAACACAAATAATGTTCAATACAAATACTATAAATCGTTTTCAACAATTAGAAACTCCGTTTTACTATTACGATCTGGATATTTTGCGTCAAACTTTATCAGCTTGTCGCGCAGCATCATCAAAATACGGATTCCATGTGCATTACGCCATGAAAGCTAATTTTAACCCAAAGGTGCTGGATGCTATCCAATCTTATGGCTTTGGGGCCGATTGTGTAAGCGGTAATGAAGTGAAAGCCGCTATTGAACATGGTTTTGGCAAGGATAAAGTTGTTTTTGCCGGTGTAGGTAAGTCTGATAAAGAAATTAACGCAGCCCTTGATGCGGATATTTTTTGTTTTAATGCCGAATCGGTGCAGGAACTGCATATTATTAATGATCTGGCGAAAGCCAAAAACAAAACTGCCAATGTTGCTATCCGGATAAACCCCAATGTTGACGCAAATACGCATCATTTTATAACTACAGGTTTAGAAGAAAATAAATTCGGTATTGATATATGGCAATTGCCGGATGTTGCCACTGCGCTGCGCAATTGCGCTAATTTGCAGTTTTTGGGTATTCATTTTCATATCGGCTCACAAATTACCGATATGGAGGTGTATAAAAACTTATGTATCCGCATTAATGAAATACAGGACTGGTTTACCGACCAAAACTTTGAAGTAAAGGTGCTGAACGCTGGCGGTGGTTTAGGCGTTGATTATTATAACCCTGAAGTAAACAGCATCAGCGATTTTGAAAGCTACTTTAAGGTATTTCACCAGTTTTTAAATGTAAAACCTGGTCAGGAAGTACATTTTGAACTGGGACGTGCCCTGGTTGCTCAAAGCTCAGCCCTGATATCAAGAGTTTTGTATGTGAAAAATGGCTTAAAAAAGAATTTCCTGATTCTTGATGCCGGAATGACTGAACTCATCCGCCCCATGCTTTACCAGGCGTACCATTTAATAGAGAATTTAAGTCAGAGATTAGAGGTTAGAGATCAGAGGTCAGAAACTTCACTTTCAAAAGAGACTGCAAACTCAATACGGCCAACTGCCCACTATGATGTAGTTGGCCCAATATGTGAGAGTACGGATTGTTTTAGGAAGGATGTAGAATTGCCGCTTTCATTTCGCGGTGATCTGATTGCTGTACGTACCGCAGGCGCTTATGGTGAGGTTATGGCTTCGGGATATAATCTTCGCGATAGGGTGGGAAGTGTTTATTCGGAGTAAATAACAATGGATATTTAATTATTCGATTTAATTATCAAATTTTCTTAAATTTGATATCATGAGAAAAGCAGATGTCAATGCAGCTATAGTAGACGGATACCTGGGATTATTGGATAATTTAAGTCCGAATAATAAACTCGACCTTATTTCAAGATTAACAGAATCTGTTAAACACGATCTTAAAGATAAAAAATCATCATTTGACGCGGCTTTTGGCGCATTTGAATCTAAAGAAACGGCAGAGGAAATTATAGAAAAAATCCGTGAAAGCAGATTGTTTAACCGACAAATAGAATCTTTTTGAAAAGTTATTTGATCGATACAAACATCGCCATCTTCTATATGAAAGGCAGGTTTGAAGTGAAAAAGATGTTTAGTAAACTCAATCCTGATAACTGTTATATTTCTGAAACCACCTTGGCCGAACTAAAGTTTGGAGTTGCTAATAGCGAATGGCCTGATAAAAATAAAAATGTATTGGATGATTTTTTGACGGGTGTTCAAATACTGCCGATTTTCCATTCATTAGACTTATATGCAAATGAAAAAGCAAGACTGAGAAAAGCCGGTACACCGGTTGATGATTTTGATTTGCTAATAGCAGTCACTTCAGTAACTTATAATCTGGTAATGATCACTAATAACACAAAACATTTCAACCGAATTCATGGAATTGAATTGGAAGATTGGTCGTTGTCTTAAATATATCAAAACTTATAACCAACCCGTATAAAAACCCCCTGTCCCGCTTCTATTGAGCCGAAGATATTTTTGATTTTAATAAAGTAGCTCACTTTCGGAAAGATGGTGTTATCATTTTGGTCATAATAAAAAGCAGTATTTAACTTGTCGTAGCCGAGTGTTTTACCTAAAAAAACGCGAATACCATGTTGAAAATCAGTGTTATTGCTGTTGTGGAAATATACCTCGCTGGTTAGTCCGATGGTAAAAAGATTAGTTCTAGAATCTACATTAAATCCGGGTAGGATATTGAGGCGTTGTCTAAAATCGGAGTAAGAGCCAAATTCATGGCTGTAGGCCATTTCCACACCGATAAATCTAAAATCTGTTCTACCTGATGTGGTAAAAGCATTTGCGGAAAATCTGCCGCCAGCTGCACCAAAAAACTTATCGGTAAAATAATTAATCTGGTTTTTGTCGGCTGTGTCGCTTTGATATTGTCCCAAAACGCCGAAAACGCCGTATGCAAGATTGAAATTATTGAAGACATAACCTTGACTCAAATTAATTTGTCCGCTTATGAGGAAGTCGTTAAGATTAGTATTGGGATTCATATTTAGTCCTGCCGATAAATAGCTTGCCGTCTTTACTGAATCAAACGATGCAGGCTTTGGCTGATAGGTAATATCCTGATGGTAAAGTGCGGGCTCGTATAAATGAGAGCACGAAGCAGATAATATTGTCAATAAAAATGAAAGGCAGGTAAGTTTTAATCTCATAAGGTTGATTAAATATAGATATTTTTACATAAAAACATCATATTAGTAACTATAATATAAGCGATGAAAAAGGCGATAATAATTGGAGCAACATCAGGCATTGGCAGAGAGCTCGCGATAATTTTAGTCGGAAATAATTACAAGGTTGGCATTACCGGCAGGCGCGAACAATTATTAACCGAGCTTAAAGATTTAAAACCAGACAGCTTTGTCATTTTGGCATTTGATGTTACTGCCTTAAATAAAATACCGCAATTGCTGCAACAGCTTGTAGATGATTTAGGCGGATTGGATTTACTCATCTACAGTTCAGGAACGGGAAAAATAAACCCTGCTTTGGATAACGGGATCGAAAACTATACCAACGAAGTAAATGTAGCGGGTTTTACGGCCGTGGCAGACTGGGCTTTTAACTTTTTTGAGCAACAGGGACACGGACATCTCGCTTCTATAACCTCAATTGCCGGTATTCGCGGCAGCAGGCAAGCGCCGGCTTATTTTGCATCGAAAGCATACCAAATCAATTATCTGCAGGGCTTAAATCAAAAGGCAAAGAGGTTAAACTTGCCAATTTACATTACTGATATAAGGCCCGGTTTTGTTAAAACCGCCATGGCAGCCGGTGACGATTTGTTTTGGGTTGCCCCGGTTGAAAAAGCCTCAAAGCAAATCTATAATGCCCTTAAAAGTAAAAGAAATGTAGTTTACATTACCAAACGCTGGCGTGTCATAGCGTTTCTGATGCGCTTGTTGCCGCGCTTTTTTTATAATAAATTGTAATTGTCTGAATCAAAATTTCCAGAATTAAGAAATTAAAAGAATTTTAAGTTTTCCATTCTGAAAATTCTCAAATTCTGAAAATTCTGATTCAGATAATCTGAATTCAGCCAATTAATCCCTTTACAAACTCATCGCTAAAATCATTTGCAAAGTGCAGTACATTCTGTAAATAGGTAAACTCATCAGGTTGATGCGTGGTAGTTATTACAACTGCTTTCATGCCGGCGTTGGCAGCAGCCTCCGCGCCTTTGGGTACGTCTTCAAACACAATGCAATCTGTTGGCACAACGTTTAAAAGCGCTGCCGCTTTTAAAAATGTTTCGGGGTGCGGTTTGCTTAAAACCACATCGTCGGCACTTACTACGGTTTTAAAATAATGCCTTATGTTCAGGTTATCCAGCACAAAATCAATATTAAAAGGTATTGCCGCTGAGCCAATGGCCATAGGGATACCCTGCTGATACGCGCGTTCTAAAAAATCATGCAAGCCCGGCAGCAATTCAAGGAAAGGCAGAAACTCTTGCTGATATTTTTTTTCTTTCTCGTACGATAAACGGTTCATCTCCTCCATCGTAAAACGGTCGGGGCCGAACATCCTTACCAATACCTCCGGGTTTTTACCGTACATCTGTGGTTTTACCTCATCCCAGGTAAAGTTGCCACCTAACTCATTATTTAACAGGTTTTGCCACGCTTTTGTATGATAGGTCATATCATTGATCATGGTGCCGTTGAGGTCGAAAATAAAGGCCTTCATCAATATAGTTTATAGTAAGCTGGTTTTAAATAATCGGCTTAGTAGCGGCAAAAGTACATTTTATATAAAAACCATTTATAATAAAACTGAAATGTAGTGTTTGCCGTAAATTAAAGTAACTGTATTATCATACCGAGCAGTTAAGGCCCTATAATACCTTGAAAAATATTAAGAAATGGCTAAGTGAATTAAGGACAAAGGTGATGGAGTGATGAGTGCGATTAATTCAATTTGGCAAAGCCGTTTAGCTAACGCTGAGTGGCTTTTTTTGAAAAATAATCCGGTTAAATAATTGACCGTTAAATTAAATAGTTGTAACCGTTATGTTTTATCAAAAGTCATCTGCTTATGAACAACACCAGTACTCCAAAGTTCAATAAATCTATTTTAAATAGATTTATTGAACGCGTTGTTCGTTTTTTGCAAAGGCATATTTCGGTGTCTAATTATGAAAAATGCTGCATTATGCTTTGCTCTTTTTTGTAATGATTCCGCCACGATAAAACATTAATTACCAATTGGTTTTTGCTTTTTAATTTGCTTTTTATAAAAGGCACTTCTTGCTCAAATAATTAAATAGTTGCTTTATACGGATTATTATATCTACCTTAGCGCCTTTAATAAATAAAATAATGCAAAAAGAAGGAACAGTTAAATTTTTTAATGAAACAAAAGGTTTTGGTTTTATTACACCAAGCAATGGTGGCCAGGACGTATTTGTTCATTCTACAGGTCTTATCGACGAAATCCGTGAAAATGATAAAGTTGAGTTCGAAGTTGAAAACGGAAGAAAAGGCTTAAACGCGGTAAATGTAAAAGTTATTTAATTATAATATAATCATTAAACCTACAGGCATTCACTTTTAAGTGGATGCCTTTTTTTATGCTTTATATTTAGCATCAATGGCTTGGCATCGTTATTGTTACTTAAGTGTATAGTATTTAAACTATCTACTTAAAATATTAATCTATGAAAGATCAGACAAGAGTAATAGCGGCCCTTTTAATAGGTGCGGCAGCAGGGGCGGCATTAGGATTATTGCTTGCACCTGAAAAAGGCGAAACAGTAAGAGACGGCATTGCCGATTATATAAATGATTTACTCGACGCTGCTAAAGACAAAGCGCAAACAACCAAAAGTGGTATAAAAGAGTATGGCAATAATGTTTTTGACAGAGCTAAATCAAGATTTAGCGGTGCCGTAAACGATGCTTCCGATTATAAAGAGAGGGCCGTTGATACTGCAAAAGCCAAATTAAACGACTTAAAAGAAGCAGCTCAAACCAAAGTTGAAGAAGCAAAATCAAAAGTTAAAGGCGATGCAAATGATTTAAATCATTCTATCCAAAATTCATAAATTAAAAATCAATAAAACAAAGAAACCCGACCTACAGGCCGGGTTTCTTTGTTTTGTACCTCTCGTATGAGACGCAATGCATTGCTTCTCATACTGTATACTATTTATTTCGCTGTCCATTTATTATTACTTTCATCAGCATCCATAAATATACCTCCGTCTAACACGGCTGATTTTATCGCTTTGTCGGTTTTAATATGCACGCTGATTTGTTTTTGATCACGTTCCCATACAATAGGGGTTTGATGGAAGGTTTCGGTTTTTCCATCGCTATAAGTTACTTTAATATCAAAGGGAACAGCAAAACCTCCAATGTTTTTGATGCTGAAATCATAACCTTGTTTTGCTTTTTCTACATTTTGCAAATCAAGATCAATGTAGTAATTGGTAAAGAACCAGTTATTAAAAAACCAGTTAAGGTTTTTACCGGAGCCCGCATTCATCGAATTAAAATAATCCCACGGTATTGGATGTTTTCCGTTCCAGTTGTCCATATAGGTATGCAGTGCTTTTTTAAACAATTCATCACCCAGCATATCTTTTAACGCAAAATAGCTTAATGATGGTTTGCCATAAGAGTTATTACCATAACCGCCACGTAATTCACTTGAAGGAGTAATTATTGGCAGGTCTTCGGCAGTTGCTGCGTCATGGATCCACCTGTTTATACGGAATTCCTTGTAAAGTTCGTCGGCCTTTTCTTGTCCAACTTCTGATGCGCCAATCAGGCGTTCAAAGGTAGTTGCCCAACCTTCGTCCATAAAAGCATAACGACTTTCGTTTATCCCCATGTAAAAAGGGAAAAAAGTATGCGCGATCTCATGATCCTGAACAAATTGAGCGAAGTGAATATCATCAGTATGGCTGTCATTCACCATCATCGGATATTCCATATCAGCAAAGCCCTGAAATGAGGTCATTTTAGGAAACGGATACGGAACGCCCGGCCAATTGTGTGATAACCAGTTTAAAGAATTACAGCCTGCCTGTACCGCATGATGAAAATCAAGTGATTTATCTTCAAAAGCTGATTGCATGCTGGCACGGCGCTGGGTAGCATCATCAACTATGGTACTGGCAGCATCCCAGTCGTAATGGTCGCTAATACCAACAGCCATATCGCTTATGTTAGTTGCTCTCCAAGTCCAGGTGTTTTGGGTGTTTTGTGCAGTAATATTTTTCTTTGCAAGGTCTTCAATAGTTGCAATGTGTATGGTTGAGTCGCTTGTGAATGATTGTTGTAGTTTTTTGGCGTATTCAGGCTGTAAAACTTCATTCGGGTTTTGCAAGGTACCTGTGGCCCAAACAATGTAGTTTTTAGGTACAGTTACATTAAGCGTATAGTCATTAAAGTCATTATAAAACTCCTGTGCATCTAAAAAAGGTAAGGTATCCCATCCATTATAGTCGTCAAAAACTGATACTCTTGGATAAAAATAAGCCAGGTAATAGGTAGTTGAATCAATCATCCCTTCGCGGCCGCTTTCTTTTGATATTTCAAAATGCCATGCAATATCAAGCTTTACCGAATCGTGAGGCATAAGCGGTTTAGGCAAAACAACAAAATGATTGGTCGCGTCGGCAGTTTCGTTGTTCCAGTCATTCTTGGTTCCATTTATTATACACGAATCAATTTGCACTCCGGGAGTCAAATAATCGTTAGACGTGGGACTAAATCTGGCAGCACCGGGACGATGAATATTTAAGATTAGCTTTATGTTAAGCTTTTTCAACGTGTCCGGGCTGTTATTGAAGTAGGTGACTTGCTCCGTGCCTTTTACGGTGCGGTCCGGTGGCAACGCGGTAATAGAAATGTTATAATGGCCATGGTTTTCCCAATAATTTTTACCGGGTTTGCCATCTAACGATCGTGTTTCGTTTTTATACGCCTTTTTAATATCGCGGGGCATGTAAATTTCCTGGGCCTGGGCCTGCCACAAAAACAGGCACGAAACAGCAGATAAAATGATTGATTTATACATTTTTAATATATTTTATAGCAAATAGAATGCAATTTAACTAAAAGAAGCACGAAGTTAGCAAAACGGCGGCCTATTATTCTAATTGCAACAATTTTGCAAAAAATAGCTTTTACTATTTGCAGTGCAATAAATATTTTTTTACTTTGCAGCAGTTATTTTAATAGGGGTATTAAATAACTAATTTGTAGCCATCTGCCTTTGGGCGGGTGGCTTTTTTGTTTTTGCAGGATTACACCGCTTGTCCAAAGTAAATCGAAACAAAATCGGTGAAATCATATTTTAATCAGTGTAATCAGAGTTATGAAATATAAATTAGGTGATTTTGTGCGTTTTGTTGATGAGAAAATGGAGGGTTTTGTTACCCGTATCATTGACGAACAGATGATAGGTGTTACCGGCGAGGATGATTTCGAAATTCCGGTATTGGCCAGTAAAGTTACCACCGTACACGGCTATGAGCCCGCAGGTACAGCCAAGGCCGCCGTTGAAGACGAGAAGCCCGTTACCGGTGAGTTTAAAACTAAGGGCGTGTATATAGGCGTGGTAAATGATGCTAAAGCAAATTCAGTTGTGCATTTTTATCTGATAAATGATACTTCTTTCCAATTATTGGCCTCGCTAACTACCGATAAACAGCGATATTTTAAAGGCGAATTTGCCGGTATAGTTGCACCACAAAGCACAGTGAAAGTTTATTCGGCGCAATTAGCTGATCTGCAACTTTGGCCAAAATTGATATTTAACATCCTCTATTTTACCAAACAAAATACTGAGCCGCCCGCTCCTTTGGTGATTGATGAAAAATTTAAAGCAAAGGATTTTTCGGGTACTAAAAAATCATTACCGCTGTTAAACCAACAGGGCTGGCTTATTCAGTTAGATGAGCCCGAAGTGCTGATTGATGCCCAAAAGCTAAAGGAAAGTTTTTTTAAAACCGTTGAAGAGAAAGCGGTGATAACAAAACCTGCCGGCGAAATTGACTTGCATATTGAAAAGCTGCGTAACGATTACCAGTTTTTAAACAGTGCCGAAATGCTTGATATCCAGATAGCGCAATTTCACAAGTCGTTAGATGCAGCAATAGTGCATCAATTACCAGAGATTATATTTATACACGGGGCTGGCAATGGCACTTTAAGGCACGAGATTCAGAAGGTTTTAAGCAAACATCAAAAAATTGAAACCTTTATGGATGCCCGTAAAGAAAAATTTGGCTACGGAGCTACTAAAGTTATTTTGAAGTAAAAAACGGGGCAAGCCTATGCTTTATAAGCTTGCCTTGTTTTTAAAATAATGTTATTTAAGGTTTCGTGGGCTTCTTCCAGTTTTTTTACCAATTGTAGCTGTGCCCTGGTACGTTGCAGGTTATGGTCGACGCTGTGAATCTTATAATATTTATCGCCATCCAAATAATCAGTTAAAAACCGCACTACCTGCATATAGGGGATAAGCAAAACACCATTTATAAGCGATTTTATTTCGGCATCCGTTAAAAATACGGCGGTTTGCAAATACCCCTCGGTATACGCCGTAAACAGCAGGATATTAAGGTTGATAAGACTTAAATCGGCCTCATCCTCGGCTGCGGTATTAATAATGGTGCGAATGGCATCACCAAAATCATAAGCAACGTAGCCAGGCATAACCGTATCAAGATCAATTACACATTGTGCCCGATCATTTTCATCCAACAGAACATTGTTAAATTTAGTATCGTTATGGATGATGCGTTTGGGTAAAACTCCCGCCCGGCCCAGTTTTAATATCCGGTTCATTTCACTGCGGCGTTTATCAACAAACTTAATTTCGGGCAGTACTTCTTTCAACCGGTTTACTGCATCTGCATCAATAGCTTTATCAAGGTTTGATAACCGGTACTCAATGTTGTGGAAATCGGGTATGGTATCCACAATAAGCCTTGTATCCATATCAGCCAGTAAAGCCTGAAAACGCCCAAAGGCCTTGCCGCCTTCAAAAGCCTGCGTTGGCTTATGTACCTGATCGTAGCTTTTGGTGTTCTCCAGAAAAATAAAAACACGCCAGTAATTGTCTTCGTCGTCTTTAATAAAATATTGATCGGTTTTTGTAGCAACCGGCGTTAGTATTTCTTTCTGCGGATCGGAGCTGGGTATGTCTTTTAATTTTTCGGTTAAGTGCCGGGTAATATTTACCAGGTTGTTCGTTAGTCCAGCAATATCCTTAAAAATGGAATGGTTAATTTTTTGCAGTAGATAGTTAATGCCCGAGGTGGCACTAACCTTATATGTATCATTAATATGGCCCGATCCAAAAGGCTTTACCAGGGTAACGTTACCCGTAATCTTGAAATTTGAAATGATAGGAAGAATTTTAGCTGTCAATTTTAGCTGTGCTTATTTATTAATGAATGTTTTACTTCTCCAAAATAAAGGTAATGTTTGTCCAGTTGGAGACCGTGGGGCTGTGGATAACCTCTTTAATAACCCATCCTTCATCAAGATATCTGTTTACATAACTTACCTCGTATGCCGAGTGGCGGTTGGTTACAGATTGCTCGTAAACGTTAATATTTACCGTAATTACTTTTTGTGCCATGGTGTTTATATTGGTTGTTTTAAAACAAATGTATTTATATGTTGAGTTGATTGAACGCATTTCCCAATATTTTTTTTCAATGCTGACAAGCAGTTGTCATTAGTGAATGGTTATTTTGGGATACAAATAAAAGCTGTTAAAAAATGACTAATCAGGATATTGCGCAACATCGCCTAAATAACCAGCACATCGCCGGAGAATTACTTGAAACGCCGCATGACGTGGTAAAATACATGGGAGCAATGCAGGCACAAGATTATGCGGGTGCAAAGTGGGCTATTGGTTTACGCCTGCAAAATGGCAACGATGTTGATATCGACAATGCAATGGCCAATGGTAGCATTATCCGCACCCACGTACTTCGCCCTACATGGCATTTTATTTCGCCTGCTGATGCCCGCTGGATGTTGGATCTTACAGCATCCCGTATTAAAGCGGCCAGTGTTCCATGGTACAAGAAACTGGAACTGGACGTCACTGTTCTTCATAAAAGCAATAAGGTACTCGCAAACGCCCTTGAAGGTGGCAAACAGCTTAACCGTGCTGAAATTACGATAGTACTGCAACAAGCCGGGATTGTTACCGATGATTTGCGGTTTATGCTTTTGTTGATGCATGCCGAATTGGATAAAGTAATTTGCAGCGGCGCAAGGCAGGGCAAGCAGTTCAGCTACGCCTTGTTTGATGATAGCGTACCATCGGCTCCGCCAAAATCAAAAGAGGAAAGTTTGGCTGAACTGGCAAAACGGTATTTTATAAGTCGCGGCCCCGCACTTGTTCAGGATTTTACATGGTGGAGCGGATTAACAACTACCGATGCAAAAACAGGCTTTGAATTAGTTAAGCATACTTTAAACAATATTAAGGTGGATGGGAAGGACTATTGGGCAACCGCTATCCAACAGCAGTTGCGCGAGCAAACAGGCACAGCATATTTGCTTCCGGCATTTGACGAGTTTGCAGTTGCCTATAAAGACCGTACGGCAACTGTTAACGACAAATACTTAGAGGAAGCACGGCATGTTATTTTTGACCCATCTATTATCATAGATAATCAGGTCGTGGGGACTTGGAAGCGCACTATCACTAAAAACGATGTTAATATAGTTTTAAATCCGTTTGGTAAGCTTAATCTTGCGCAAACAAAGGCAGTGGAGGCTGCTATGGAGCGGTATCGTAAATTTATGATCGCATAATTACAAACGATATTCTGCTATTTTAAACGGCTTTTACTTCTTTTTTAATGGATACCTTTATAGCAGATGCTTCATGTATGCTCACATCATTGCTAAGTTTAAGGCTGATGTAAAATGTTGTGCCTATGCTGGGTTTGCTTTCAAATGTTATTTTACCGTTTTGCAGCTCGGTAAATTCTTTACATAAAATTAAGCCTAAGCCAACACCTTTCTCGTTTTTTGTGCCGAAGGTTGAGTTTGCTTTTAAGGTGAAAATGTTATCCTGTTGGTCAAACGGGATGCCTCTGCCGTTATCTTTTATACTAATGCGGCAATAGTCTTCAATAACATCGGCTGATACGGTGATCTCGCCTCCTGGGAGCGTAAATTTAATGGCGTTATTTATCAGGTTTCTTATTATCAATTGCAGCATATCCGTATCGGCAGTAATAAAAATCGATTTTTTTATTTGATTAATTAGCTGGATCCCTTTTTCTGCAGCAATTGTTTGATGAATCTCAAAGGTGCTTTGTAAAATTTCTTTCAGATTTACTTTAACCAACTTCACGGTTACCCCCTCCATCTGCGATTTACTCCACAATAATAAATTTGAAAGCATTTGCTGGGTGTTTTGTGTCGAATTTAAAAGATCCTTGCTTATTGATAACCGCTCACTTTCATTTAACTCAAATTCCGAAAGGATCTCGAGATAGTTTTGTACCGATGACAACGGCGAGCGCAGATCATGCGCCAGGATTGAGAATAACTTATTTTTTGTGTCATTGGCATATTCCAGTTCGGCCGCTTTTTGTTCAACCAATTCCTTCTCGGTATGATAATTTTTCCGCACAGAAGTGGTAACTAAAAAAATAAGAAGAATGATTAAAAAATAGGAAACGCCAAAATCTATAAACCTGCTTTTATCATCATTATAGGTATTGGCAACCAGGGTTGGCAACTTGTATTCAACTATCAGTAACGCGGTAACGATGGTAAGGTTAATGGCAATCCAAAGCCAATATTGTTTTCGCGGAACAACAGAAATGGTTAAGAAAAAAGAAAGTACAAAAATTAAAATAGAAGGGCCGTTAATGCCCGAGTTGTATATAAAATTTACGATCAATAGGTTATTGATGGCAACCATGTAGGCTGCAATACTTCTATTGAGTTGCATTTTAAACCTCGAGTAATAATAACATATCGCGCTAATAAGAAACACTACCGCCATTAAAATAACAAGCGCCGGTACGCCCAGAAACAGGTTTAAAAAGAACGTGAAAAATATTGAATGTGCCGAAGCAATACAAATGGCATTAAATATCCGTGCTTCTAACGAAAAACGGGGAGGTTCGCCAATAAGTTTAACCCAGAATGTTTGCATTGTTTAACTTTTAAATAAAAACGAAATTTAAACGCGCTTAGTTTTATTGTTGCTTTAAATCAATGTATCAAACTTTTTACGTCGTGGTGAGCTCAAATATAAACTTTAAATTAATTAGCTTATTACATAAAGATTAAATTTATAATAGTTACCAGGTTTCTAAATGAATACGGATTGTTATTTACCTTATGCAATAAAAAGGTATGTTTGATGTTAAATGCCAGGATTATTAAGGCGTTAAACTTTGAAATTTAAATATTGTCTATATTCGACATATAATAAACACTCGCTTAAATAATCCATTTTCCTGACAATTAAATGTAACCTAACCTGATGAATAGGCTTATCTTGTTTTTGTTATTATTAAGTTTTGACGTCCGTGCACAACAAAAAATTAACTGGCCTCATCATAAAAAAGCCGTTATTGTGCTTACCTATGATGATGCACTTAATTCGCAACTTAATATTGCGGTACCCCAGCTTGATTCGGCTCATTTAGTTGGTACTTTTTTTATTACCGGCGATATTAATTACATAACTATACCACGATGGCGTATACTAAGTAAACGCGGGTACGAGCTTGGAAACCATACGCTTTATCATCCATGCAGCATCGCAAACGACAACCCGGTGCCATCAGAGAGTTATACCATTTACGGCATTATCCGCGAGATAAGCCTGATGAATTTTTATTTATATGCCATTGATGGCAATACCGGCCGCACCTATGCTTATCCCTGTACCGAAACTTCGGTTGGGGGAAAAAGCTACGTAGACTCGCTCCGGAAATATGGCCTTGTTAAATACGCCCGTACCGGCGGCGACGAAAATTCGGTTATTACTGATTTTGAAAACCTCGACCCTTTACAAGTGCCATCCTATGCATTAATGGGCAATAATACAGGTGACGAGTTAATTGCTTTTGTTAAAAAAGTACAGCAAAGTGGGGGGATGGGTGTTTTTATGTTTCATGGCGTAGGCGGCGATTATATAACTACATCAGCCCGGGCACATAGGGAGCTATTAGCTTACCTAAAAAAGAATGCAAAAGATATTTGGGTGCCCACTTTTCAGCAAGCAATGGATTGTGTAACGCAGGCAAATAAATTAAAGTAAAATGCCTTTCTTTGAGTTCATTCGGTTGAGCAAAAATGTTTGGAAAACTAAAAAGTATATTAATTGGCACCGGCCTGGTTTTGGATTATATGTATGATAATGCGCACCGCATAATTACCGGGCTGCCGCGTTTAAACAGGAGCCAAATAAACGCACATCTTTTTTTAGGCAGCCAGTACAACCTAATGGGTTTAAAAAAACTAAAAGCCCTTGGCGTTACTGCCATAGTAAACATGCGGACGCATAATGATTATGACGACGCAGTGCATGAAGGAATAAAATACCTGCACTTACCTACCGTCGATAACACCCCGCCACCTTTGGAAACGCTGATAAAAGGCGCTGATTTTATTGATAATGAAATTAAACACAATGGGGTAGTGTATGTTCACTGCCGCCAGGGGCTTGGCCGCGGCCCAACAATGGCAATGGCTTACCTCATAAAGACGGGAATGACCTATGCCGGGGCTTATGCCACAATACAACGGGTGCGTATATTTATAAATCCACGCCCTGGCCAGGTGCAAAGGCTTAAGGAGTTGGAGGTTTATTACCGAGGGTTGTAATTTTATATTCAATAATCCAATTGTACTTTTGGCGCAGCCCCTGAAAAATCCTATTTTTAAATATCTTTACTTTAACCATGCCGCCTCCCCAAACCAAAAATATTGACTGGATCAGTAATTTAAGATTGATAGCCTTATACGCCGTAATCATATTACATAGCACGGCTCCGTTGCTGATGCAATATGGCAAAATACCTGCAACAGACTGGTGGATGGCCGATTTTTTAAACGCGTTGGTGCGTTTTGCCGTTCCTGCTTTTGTAATGATAACCGGCGCTCTATTATTGCACCGTGAGTATGAGATTGGCAGCTTTTTGAAAAAACGCTTAACCAGGGTTGTGGTGCCGTTTTTGTTCTGGAGCTTGGTATACGTTTGGTACTCGTGGTATATAGAAGAAATTACTTTTGGCTCCGATGCCTGGGCTAACGTTAAACAGGTTTTGCATTTGCTTAAAGATGGTAGCTCGTATCATTTGTGGTATGTGTATATGCTTATAGGCCTTTATTTCTTTATCCCGGTTATTGGAAAATTTGTACGTAATGCCACCGAAAAGGAGATCCTTTATTTTTTAATTGTATGGTTTGCGGTAATGTTGATTACGCAACCCTACCTTATGCGTTACAACCCGGCTGTTGATATGCATTACTTTGCTGGCTATGCCGGTTACCTGGTGCTGGGCCACTATCTTGCTTATAAAGATTTTAATGTAAAGCATCTCCGTTTGTGGATGATTTTGCTTTTTATTTTTAGCATAGGGCTGGTTGCCGTTGGCTCATGGCTGATTATTCAATATCCAAAATATTCCGGTACTATGTTTTACGAGCCTGTTAATCCGGCTATCCTGATGCTATCGGCAAGTATATTTATGATTGTTAAACTTACGGTGCCAAAAGTGTCGCCGCTTGTGACTCGTGCTCGTGATTTTGCAGGTAATTATAATTATGGCATTTATCTGGGACATGCGCTGGTATTGTATTTTCTTGATGATCCCTTTGGTATAAGTTTTAAGCTTTGTACACCAATCATCAGTATTCCGTTAACGGCTTTAATTTGTTTTATAACTACCTTGTTAATGGTTTGGATCATTAATAAAATTCCATTTTTGGGGAAGTGGATTTCGGGTTAATATTATCATCCGTCAATCACTGATAAAAAATGCCCGATAATTCATATTTTTTTTTAGAGATTTGTCACCTTGCAAATAGTGCAATAATTACTTCATGAAGAAACTAACGGAAAAAAACGCGGCATCATTTACAGTCGTACTCATTATTACAACTTTTGTACTACGCTGCTTTATCGCTGCATATACAGGTTTGGGTAATGGCGAATCATATTATTTTAGAGGTGCGTTACGTCTTGACCTGAGTTACTTTGATCAGCCACCTTTGTTTTTTTGGTTAGGTGCATTAAGCATAAAGCTATTCGGGCTTACAAATTTTGGTATCAGGTTCGCATCTGTGTTATTATTTGCCGGTACCAGTTGGATGCTTTTTGTAGTTACCCGCAAGCTGTTTAATGCAAAAGCCGGTTTTTGGGCCGTGGTGATCATGAATTTAAGCGCTGTGTTTACAGTTGCTATAGCGTGCTGGTATCAGCCTGACGCGCCGCTAATGTTTTTCTGGTTGGTGGCCACTTATTTTATTATTCAACTGATGGTTGGCCCGGGTACCGAAAACTCAGAAGCTACCCGTAACAGCCGCAGAAGCTGGTTATTGTGGATAGCAGTAGGCATAAGCATGGGCCTTGCCACACTGAGTAAATACCACGTGCTATTTTTGTTTGCCGGCGTTTTTATGTTTGTGGCAACCAATAAAAATCAACGCCACTGGCTGCGCCACCCGGGACCTTATATTGCAGTGCTGATCACCGTTTTAATGGCCATGCCTATATTGTGGTGGAACTATAATAACAACTGGGTTTCTTTTGTTTTCCAGGGATCAAGAGCTGGCGCAGGTGAAAAATTCCATTTGCATATCGATTGGTTCTTGCGGAGCATAGCAGGCCAGTCGGTATACTTGTTGCCGTGGATTTGGTTCCCAACCATCAGGCAGCTTTTTATTTCGTACAAGCTGCGTAAGCAACTGCTTGCTTATAGCTTTATATTCTGGATGGCCATTTTGCCTATCGTGTTTTTTACTGTGGTAACCTTGTGGGCCGATCTGCAATACCACTTTCACTGGCAGGCACCAGGCTACATGATGCTATTTATTGCATTAGGTTTTGCTGTTGATAGGGCGCTTAACAGCGAAGGCAAAAGAAGACGATTAACCCGTCGTTGGTTGAACTTTTCTATTTTCTTTACCATTATTACTATTGGGGTATTAAGCATACACATGGTAACCGGTTTCTGGACGGCATACGGCCCTAAATGGGTAGTAAATGTTGCGCACGGCGATACTGTTGACCCAACGATACAAGGCGTTGATTTTACCGATATACAAACCCGTTTCCAGAAAGAAGGATGGTTAAATAACCCTAATATCTTTACCGGCAGCGCCCGTTGGTGGCTGACAGGTAAATTGGATTGGGCGCTGAAAGGTAAAAAGGATATCATTGTATTTAACTCAGATCCCCGTAATCTTGCTTTTCTGGTTGATCCTAAGAAGCTATTGGGCAAGGATGCCGTATTGATAGGCGATCATCATCAGATCTATATTGATGCGGACGCAAAGCCGTTTTTTGATAGCATAAAACAATTGCCGGATATACAAATTATCCGCAACGGAGTTGAATATAACTTGCAGGTTTATTATTGTACCAATTTTCATATTCCGGCTCAAAAAAGAATGGATCTGCCTATTTACAGACAGCTAATAGGTTTGCCGCCGTTTGGTAAATAGAGAATCACGAATTGATTAACACGAATAAAAGAAAACTAATTTTTAACACGAATAACCCTGATTAATTGAGTACTGGTATTGCAAATTTATTTTTAGGAATTATAGGACGACTATGCACCGGCCGTTCGTGGCATTCGTATCAATACGTGCCATTAGTGTTATTAATTTTCTTTTTTCCAGGCTATTTGGCTGCGCAAAGCGTTAATATTATTCCCTGGCCTCAATCCTTAAAAAAAACAGATGGCCAATTTGTGCTGAACGGTAATACCATTATCGGTATGAATAGCAATTCATTACTGCCACAAGCGTATTACCTGCAAACCGAATTACAAAAAGCCGATAGTTTATTGGTTGCGGTTGATCCTAATGAAGTAAAGGCGCTTATAGACCTTCAATTAGTTAAAAATAGCTTACCTACTGGATCTTACACTTTAAATATTCATTCAAACTTAATTGTGATTACTTCGGCCGATAACGAAGGAGTATTTAATGGGATAGTTTCGCTGCTTCAGTTAATCAGGAATCAACCGAGGGGAAATAATGTCGCTATACAAAACTGTGAAATATTCGATTCACCAAGGTATCAATGGCGCGGTCTGATGCTCGATGAATCGCGGCATTTTTTTGGAAAGCAAAAGGTTAAGCAGCTGTTGGATTGGATGGCTTTTTATAAGCTCAATAAATTTCACTGGCATTTAACTGATGCTAATGGCTGGCGCATCGAAATTAAAAAATATCCTAAACTAACCACTCTTGGTGGTGTGGGCAACTATACCGATACCCTTGCCGAAGCTAAGTACTATACCCAGGATGATATTAAGGAAATTGTAGCCTACGCACAGGATAGGTTTATAACCGTAATTCCCGAAATTGATATGCCGGGGCATGCCACAGCCGCCAATAAAGCATATCCCGAATATAGCGGTGGGAGCACACCTAAATTCCCCAACTTTACTTTTGACCCGGCTAATGAAAAAACATACCAGTTTTTGAGTGATATTTTAAAGGAAACTGCTTCTTTGTTTCCGTCGGGTATGATTCATTTGGGTGGGGATGAAGTAGCTTTAGGCATGCAGGCATGGGCCGGCCGCCCTGAAATTACCGATATGCTGACGAAAAATAAGTTTACCTCACTTACCGATCTTGAGCATTATTTTTTCCATCGGATGGCTGATACGGTTATTAGCCTTAACAGTAAAGTGCTTTGCTGGGATGAGGCTGCGGAGACAGATTTACCTGCCGATAAAACCATTGTTTTTTGGTGGCGCCAAAATATGCCTTACAGCTTAAAGCTGGCACTTCAAAAGAAATACCAGGTGGTGCTTTGCCCAAGGCTGCCTTTGTACTTTGATTTTTTGCAAAATAATGATCACGTTTCGGGTCGCAGATGGATGGGGCAGTTTAATAGTGAAAGCTATATTTACAACTTCCCTGATAAACAAATGCCGGCCGATGTGATGCAATCAACCCAGATTTTAGGCATCCAGGCTAACCTTTGGACCGAGACCGTTGGCTCTGAAAAAAGGCTTGACTTTATGATTTTCCCACGAATAGCTGCCTTGGCTGAAGCAGCTTGGACGGATTCGGCTTCAAAAAATGAAAACTCCTTTAACGAACGGCTAAAAGCGAGTTTCTTTTTGTATGACAAGGCAGGAATCTATTATTATAATCCTTTTGATCCGCTGGCGCATCCGGAGGCTGTTGACTTTGCGCCTAAAATTATTCCACACGTACAAGCCAAGCGGGGAAAGCGTGGCTGTAGGTCAAACTATCATCATGGCAGTGCTCATTCCAAAAGTGCAGCAAATCACCATCATTCAAAATCTAAGAAGAAGCATCAGTAATAAGAAATGCTACAGATTTTTACAGGTTGCCAAGCCCTTGTAATATTTTCATTATCATTAAGTATTAGTGTATAATTAACATTAATTTTAAATCCTTAATGCTTTCCTTTCATTAAATAAACCATACATATTTTGAAAATATCTTTTATCATTATAAAAAAATACCGGCTTACCGTTTTATTGTCGCTACTGATATTGGTTGTATTTGCTAACGGAGCCTACAGTCAGGCAGAGGTAGAACCCTGGGGGAATATTACAGGAATCCGTAAACATGGCCAGCTGTTTGAATTTGAATCGATGCTGAATGTGATAAGTGCCGATGGATTGCATTTTAATCGCACTGCAAAAGAGAGACAAAAACCGCATTACAAAAGGGCCGGAGACGATCAAATAATTACCACCAATTTGGATAGCTTATTTGTTACTGAGACGGTAGCGGATCTAAGCACAGGTAAAATAAAAGTTAACGTTAAACTCTTAGCGCATGCCGACGCTGCTATAAAAGGGACGTATTTCTGCATCGTTTTATCAAACAACGATTATAAGGACGGCGAACTTCGTTTTTTAGGTGTGAATGACGATTCAAAAAACTTTGGCACGGCGTATAAAAACTATGACAAAATAGCCGGAGGGATTGAAATTAAATCTGCTACCCGGCACTTGAAGCTGGCGTTTGATGATCCAACAAGCGTTATGGTACGTACAGATACGAGCAACGGTAAAAAAGATATTCAACTATACATTACGCTTAAGGAGGGTAACTTACAAAAAGGTGATCTTGTTGATAAAACCTATACCATTACGGCATCAGGCGATGTTGATAAAACGCCGGTTAGTTTGCTGTTAAATACAGCGTCACAGGGACGCGAATTTGCTGGACTTGGCGGTAATTTCAGACTTCAGAATCCTAAAACCGATCAACAGGTTATTGATTATTGTCTTGATAACCTTCGCGTAGCTTTTAGTCGTGTAGAGATGCCATGGCGTTTCTGGCAGCCCGATAAAGACGTTAACCCAATAGCAACTGCTGATTCAGGAAAGCTGCATCCTGCGGTTTTAAAAGCCATGCGGATGGCGCACAGGTTGGATAGTTTGGGTATTCCTATGATTCTGTCGGCATGGTTCCCGCCAAATTGGGCAATAACTGGTAAAATGAATTTCAGACCGGTTAATGGCGTTTGGGGTAATCCGCTTAATAAAAACAATATGGATGCCATTTATAAATCCATAGGCGATTATATCATCTGTCTTAAAAATAGATATGGTTTTGAGCCCAAATTGTTCTCGTTCAATGAATCGGACCTGGGTATTAATATCCGCCTAACCGCACAAGATCATGATGATTTTATAAAAGGATGCGGCGCTTATTTTGCTGCGCATGGCATCAGTACCAAAATGCTGCTGGGCGATAATTCAGATGCGACCACCTATAAATTTATTTACCCGGCTTTAAATGATGCGGATGCCCGGCCATATATCGGTGCTATCTCTTTTCATTCGTGGCGCGGGTTTGAGACCGAAACGCTGCAAAAATGGGCAGATGCCGCTGCGCAGATCAACGTTCCTTTATTGGTTGGCGAGGGAAGTATAGATGCAGCTGCTTACAGCTATCCTGATATTTTTCAGGAGCAAACTTATGCGCTAAAAGAAATTAATCTGTATACCCGCTTGCTGGCCATCTGCCAGCCGCTTTCTATACTGCAATGGCAGCTAACTGCCGATTATTCGCCGCTGATAGGTGGAGGTATTTTTGGTAATAACGAACCGCTGCATCCTGGCCAAAGATTTTGGAATCTTAAACAATTGTCAATAACTCCAAAAGGCTTATATGCCATGCCAATAAGCAGTGATAAAGCAAATGTATCATGTGCTGCACTGGGGGATAATGCTAAAAATAGCTACGCAGTACATATTGTGAATAATGGAACTAAGCGCAAGGTAACTTTAACAGGTTTGCCTGCCGGGGTAAAACAGTTGCAGATGTATACCACCAGTAAGGAGGTAAATATGAAGTTAAATGGCGCGGTGAATGTGAAAAATGGCGCGGCTGCTTTTAAAATACCTGCCACAAGTTACGTTACGCTGATAAGTCAATAATATCTTTTTATTTACTTTATGGCGATGAAGAATGATCCGTTAAGCATTCCCTTATTTGAAATGCGGCTGGAAGAAATTCACCGTGCCGACCCATGGCTGTGCTATGAAATTTCTATCCGCGATTTTATTGCTTTGTTTCCCCTCCGTTATAAAAATGGAGTGCCCATAAAACCAGAACACCTCGCGGCTTATGGTGTTGACCGCGAGGTATTTTTGAAAGTATTGGTGGCCTTTAGTCAGTGTTTTAATTAACTAAATGTAAAAAGCTTTTAAGGCTTTTCTACGCTGGTATCTTGCGCAAGCACAGCATCGTCCGGTGCTGTTTCCATATCGCGATCAAGTGCGTATAAGGCATCGTCATTGGCTTTTGCGCCACCTGCTATCTTGATTTTATCAAGCAGGTCAATAGCCATGGTTTCTTCTTCTGTTTGTTCTTTCACAAACCATTGCATAAAATTCCAGGTGGCCCAGTCCTTTTCTTCCATGCTCATATTCACAATGTTGTAGATTGATTTTGTATTATCTACTTCTGATTGGAATACTTTTTCAAAGCAGTCATTAACGCTCACAGGGTCCGGGCCAGGGTGTGGTATTTCGGTAACGGTAACTTTCGCGCCCCGTTTTAAAATGTATTCCAAAAATTTCATCATGTGGTTACGTTCTTCGCCCGAGTGCCTGAACATAAAATTGGAGATGCCTTCATATCCCTTATCGCTTGCCCACGCTGCGTATGAAAGATAGATTTGGGCGTTGTGTGCCTCGTTGGTCATTTGCTGGTTTAATGCCTTTGCCAGCTTATCTGATAAGCGGTTAGTATTCATAGTTTACTGTTTAGATGGTAAACTAACAGCACCGCAAAAAGTTTGTATTTTTTGCCGCTATTGTTAAATCGGTTTATTCATCAAATCCTGGTAACAATCAATATACTCGCCCAAATGCAGGCCATCAACTAAAGCATGATGAACGTGGATAGACAGCGGCATGGTTCTTTTACCATTACTTTCTGTCATTTTGCCAAATGATATTTTAGGGCAGCTGTCTTTAAAAGAAAATCCACGAGCGTGTGAGAGTGAAGTAAAATCAATCCATGGCAGGGAAGAATAACGGATCACATTTAAAGCAGGCGAACGTTCCAGATCGTTTCTGTTTCTTACCAGTTCAATTGCTTTGTTAGCATTGCTGATAAACTCATCAAATGAAGGGGAATACGGCATGTAAACAAAGCCGAATGTGCCGTTACTCCGGTCTATGGTCGATCCGGCATCAATCTGGTCATAAATAAACACTTCATCAGCCTCAATGCGGTACCTGAATGGTTCAATTAACTGAGAAGCAGTTAATGATTGATACAGATAGTATAAAAAAAAGGAAACACCTCTTGCTTTTGCTGCTTTATAAGCTATGGTACAATCTAAATTAACACAAACACCATAATACGGCTCATCATACGAGTTGAAGAAGTTAAAATGTTCTTTACGCGCCCAGGTTTCAATGTCGAGCTTTTGTTTCATTGCTATGTTATTGGGTAAGTGCTTGTTGCCCAAATATAAAAGAATTATAGCTGATTGATATATTGTATTAATCAGAATATAAAATAAGGCAAAGGGATATTAATAAGCTAAAACAAACAGAATTTATAAAACAAAATCAGAAGGGATATCCCATGGATTAAATAGTTCTATTCCTCTAATATTTTTAAAGTCAGTAGTGTTGCGGGTAATTAATGTGAAATTATTAACGATGGCAGTAGCCGCTATAACGGCGTCAGGTAATTTTATTCGATGTGATTTGCAAATGTTAATTGTGTTTTCAACAACTAAATCATCTAATTGAAAGACTTTGCTTTCTTTTATAAAATCATTGATGACTTGGTAGGCCTGATCAGAGCTATTAAATCTTAAAACCTCAATTTTAGTGATGATAGAGAGATTTGGAACTTGATCAATAACGGCATCCAAGATTGACATACCATGCTGTGGTAACTTATTATCCAGGTATCCAATAACGACGTTGGAATCTATTAAATATTCCTTTCCCACTCGTTTCTGCTCTGAGTTAAAGAATGCTGAAAATTGGTGTAATCTTCATCGGAAAGATTAAGTGTACCCGCAAATCTTGCAGACAGCTTTTCTTTAGGTTGGATGTTTTTTTCTAAAACCTTAACAATGTGCAGTGCTTCAAGATCTTCAATAAGCTTATACGCCTTGTCATTATTAATTTGCAGCAAAATTATTTCCATTTTCTACCAAATTATCTTTAATAACAAATATACAAAACTTATCGCAGTAAATAATTTCGGCCTAATAAGAGCCTTAATTTCCGAGAATGAAAAGTATAATGGATTACAACGATTTATAGTCTTATTTATATGTTGAAAGGTAAGTGGTTTTTATGCTTAACATAAAAGTTTTGCCGACACTTATTTTTACATTTTTATCCTGAAGAATTGCTTTTACACCTTCGTCATATCGTAACACTTCGAACAAATCACGCGCCACGGCTGATCCTCCAACACTATTAGCTACTTTACCATTTTCAATAGTTAAGCTGAATATATACCCTGATTTTCCGCGGTCGCCGGCAGATTCAAAATCCTGAATGTTCAGTTTAAACTGTTGTTCGTCGTTCAAGCTCTTTTTTAAGTGCAAACGTATAACCGGTAAATACCTTTTCCAGGTAGCTATGTATTGTCTTTCTTCCATGTAAGGCAATAAAGGTATGATAATTATGGCAGCAATTAGGTAAGTATGGAATTTTATATGTCTAAATATTTAATAGTGAGATGAATAACTTATTTAAAAGGAAAATAAACCATAGGTGAATTTAATTATCCCGAACTTATTTTCTTGTTGGTTGTCTTAATAAGAACACTAAATTGGCGCGGTAAGCCCTGTCATCAGATGTTTATTAAACTTAAATTTGTGATGCAATGCTGTACAGGAATAATTATAACTCCTAAATAATTAAATCGATGTTTAAAAATACTAAAGCACTAAGTGGTTTCTCAGTAAACGACCTGCAAAAAGCGAAAATATTTTATCATGACACTCTCGGTATCGAGGTAACTGAAGAAGAGATGGGTATTCTGACTTTACATATAAGCGGGGGCGGTAAGGTTATTGTTTACCCAAAGCCTAACCATGAACCGGCTACGTTCACCATTCCCGGTGCCTGATATTGAGAAAGCTGTTGACGAATTAATAAGTAAGGGAATCACGTTTGAACAATACGGCGAGCCCATGAAGACAAATGAAAAAGGTATTGTACGCGGGGACGGACGTGGGCCGGATATTGCCTGGTTTAAAGATCCTGCCGGAAATATTTTATCGGTTCTGCAGCAAAGCTAATGTGTGGTGAAATCTCTTTAAATGGATAGTATCATTTGTCCATTCAACTTCAAAAAAACTATCTTTGCAGCATGAGTTCTATCCTGATCAAATCCGCTACGGTAGTTAATGAAAATAAGCAGTTTGTTGCTGATGTTTTGGTGAAAGATGGTTTGATTGAACGGATTGATAAACAAATTGACACAAAAGCTGATAAAGAGATCAATGCCGAAGGATTATATCTTTTTCCTGGCTGTATTGATGATCAGGTGCACTTTCGTGAGCCAGGATTAACCCATAAAGCTAATATTTATACCGAATCGAGGGCGGCGGTAGCCGGTGGTATTACTTCTTTTATGGAAATGCCCAATACAGTACCCAACACGTTAACTCAGCAACTGTTGGAAGATAAATATCAAATAGCAGCACAAACTTCGTTAGCTAATTACTCATTTTATATGGGCGCATCTAATGATAATATTGATGAAGTGTTGCGCACCGATACAGCCAATGTTTGTGGGGTAAAAGTTTTTATGGGCTCGTCAACCGGCAACATGCTGGTGGATAACCCGGGTACGCTCGAAAATATTTTTTCGCAATCGCCTATGCTTGTGGCTACCCATTGCGAAGATGAGGCCACTATAAAAAGCAATCTGGAACATTTTAAACAGCTATTGGGCGAAAATATCCCGGTAAGGTTGCATCCCAAAATTCGCAGCGAAGAAGCTTGCTATCTGTCGTCATCAATGGCTGTTGATCTGGCAAAAAAGCATGGCACAAGGCTGCATATTTTGCATATCTCAACAGAAAAAGAAACACATCTTTTTAGCAATACAATACCTTTAAAAAATAAAAGGATTACTGCCGAGGCTTGCGTGCATCACCTTTGGTTTAGCGATAAAGACTATGAAACTAAGGGCAACCTGATAAAATGGAATCCCGCTGTAAAAACCGAACACGACAGGGACGGTATTTTAAAGGCAGTTTTAGATGGCCGCATAGATGTAATAGCTACCGACCATGCGCCACATACCATTGAAGAAAAAGCACAACCGTATCTGCAAGCGCCATCCGGCGGTCCGCTGGTCCAGCACGCGCTGCCAGCAATGCTTGAGCTTTGTCACCATGGAAAAATAAGCTTAGAACAGATTGCCGAAAAAATGGCTCATAACGTGGCAACCTGTTTTCAGATAGAAAAGCGCGGCTTTATTCGCGAAGGCTACTGGGCCGATCTGGTGCTGGTTAACCTGAACGACGCCTGGAGCGTAAATACCGGCAACATTTTATACAAATGTAAATGGAGCCCTTTTGAAGGATCAACTTTTAAATCAAAAATAGCAGCTACCATTGTGTCGGGCAATTTGGTCTGGGATAGAGACAGCTTAATTGAAGGGACAACCGGTAAAAGGATGAGTTTTATCCGTTAATTTTATTCAGTAACGATGGGTTTAAAACCCATCGTTACTGAATAAAAAAATCATTTTACCGCAATGTGAACTTTCGCTTCCGTTTCCTCAAAGCTTTTGGCACCGGCATAGTATTTGTCAAAATCGGTAGTGTATTTCCTATCAACCGCGGTATCCCAGATATGCTGCCAGGTCGCCGCAACATTGTCCGGAAATTTCCCTTCCAGTTCATAAACCTGATACCTGTCGGCCTTTACGGTTATCCCGGTAAATCCATCAGGAATTTGAGTTAATGAATTCACCTTGCAGCCTAATACAGCAGTATACGGGCCTGTGTGATCGGTCTCGTAATCGGTATATGCGCAATATATATCATCTGATAACTTGTTTTTGATTTCCAATATCAAGTTATGTTGCATAAATTTTGTCCAAAGGCCGCCTATATCCATGCCTGATTGGTTATTTTGATTAGTTGTTCTTACTGAAATCCCAACCAAATAAAATTCATTTTCGTGGGATGTCTCAATTTTTGAAATCATGATTGTTGATTTTTAAGAATAGCCTTCAATCCGTCAAAAATAGAAATCCACATCTGCTCCGAATGAGCCTTTGCTTCCTCGTTTTTAACGTTATCCTGGGTAATTATTAAGGTGGTTACACCGTTGGCCTCCGAGAGTTCACTTGTAATAATTTCATAATTTTCTGGTTTATTTTCGGTGCCCGACATGGTGCTCCAATAGGAATATTTTAAAAACCTTGGCGCATCTATCCCGAGTATAATGCCGCCATCCTCATACGTTTTTCCTTCCCATTCACCGGTGAAGGTAATCGGGCTTCCAACTTTCCAGTCGGATTTTAAATGGGTACCAAAAAAGTATTGTTTCACTATCTCCGGATCGGTTATACCCTGCCAAACTTTGGCAATTGGAGCATCAAAAGTGATGGTTGTTTTTAAAGTTAGATTGCTCATATAATAGTTGATTAAGTTTATTGGGTTGGATTAGGTTGATTAAGATATATACTTAATTAACCATGTTTGTTTTTATTAGTTCAAAATCGTTTTGGGGTATTTCAAAAAAGCCAAACCTAAACGGGTATCCCCACGAGCTTTTGTTTTTAATAAAGTCAAGTTGATCAATCAGGGGTATAATTGGGGCATCGTTACAATCATAATAGCTTATGTTACGGCGGTAGGGGATAAAATCATCTGCCATTTTATGCTGATAAACGGCATCATCAGCAACCTGGCCTATGGCTGTAAAAGCCTTGCATAATTCGTTGCCAGTGTAACTTTGTTTAGGCGAATAACAAATAACCCAATCATCAACAGCCATCCGTTTTAGGGGGCCTTGTTTGCCATGATTGGCCTGCATAAAGCCGCCGGCAACACCACGGGCAATATGATCTTTTGAAACTACTACTATCCAATATTTCATAACTTATAAGGTTGCGTAAATTAACTTGTTGATTATTTGCTTAAACAAATTAACAACAGGCTAATGACAACCCTATGTCAGTAGGAATTTGATAATTGAAGATTTTTTTGGACTATGCTGGAAGCAATATTGCTTACCCGCTCTTTTAAGCTATCGGGGCTTATAATTTCGGCCTTATCACCAAACATCATAAACCAGCGGGCAAAACCCTCTAATGATGTTGTTAAAAAAGTCATTTCAACCATCTGACCAATGGTTTTTTCGGAAACGAAGCCACTGTAGTATTTTTGATTTTCCAGATGGCCATAAATGCTCTTATCAACCTGCATAACTACCAGGTCCATTTCCTGCGTTTTGGCAGTCTGGGCTATGTATGCTTTTAAAGTAGGATGCTTGTTGTTAAATATCTTTTCGGTGATCAGCACACAGTTTATCCTGTCTACCCTAAAATCGCGATAGTCATTCCGCAGGCGGCAAAAACCTATCAGGTGCCAATAACTGTCTTTAAAAAAAATGCCTATCGGTTCAATATCCCTTTTGGTATGCTGCTGGCTGTGATTGGCAAAATAGTCAATGGTGATAACCTTTTTTTGCGCTATACTGTTTAACAAGGTTTGAATATGATCCTTATTGTTAACATTTAACTGGCCCTGATTTTTAAAAACCTCTATTTTGCCGTCAATATCTTCCAATAAATTTTTTTCGGCAGTTTTTAATATCGACCTGATCTTGTACATAGCCGATTTATGATGCTCCATTGTGGATGCATCCGTTAGTTTTTCAACAAATTTTTCGGCGGTTAAAAAAGCGGTAGCTTCTTCGCGGGTAAACATTACAGGCGGCAAGCGGTAACCATCCATTATAGAATAACCTACACCTGCTTCGCCTATTATAGGGATGCCCGCTTCTTCCAGCGTTTTAACGTCGCGGTAAACGGTGCGTAAACTGATATTAAAGCGCTCGGCAATGTCTGAAGCTTTTACTACCCTTCGCGATTGTAATTGAATTAATATGGCCGAAACCCTGTCAATACGGTTCATAACAACCAAATTACATAAAAACGGGGTATCTTTGCATAATTATTAAAAAATTGCTTTAATGAATCAGGACGATAAGATAGTAACGTTTGAATCCTATTACGACCCTATGCTGGCACACATTGTACGTACCCGGCTGGAAGCGAATGGAATACCCTGCTTTATTGCCGATGAAAATATGGCAGGTGCCAACCCACTTTATAGCCAGGCCGTTGGCGGTGTTAAGCTCAAAATATTTGAACGCGATCTGCAAAAATGCCGGGATATTTTAGCAACCGAAGGCGATTTACATGAGCAGGATCATTTTGAGGTTGATAATGAAACAAATACTTATGTAGTGTGCCCTTATTGCGCTTCAACCAATGTAGTAAATATTGCTAAAGACGAAGATAGCGGGTTTTTAAACTCGTTAATCACTCTGGTTAGTCCTTTTCATAACCCTAAAAACTGGCATTGTACTAATTGTATGCAGGATTTTGAATAGAATATGCTCGTTTAGATAGCTTTGTTCAATTATCGCCATTAAGTATTAAAATAAATACAAAAATCAATTTTGTGCAGCTAATTTCTATATTAGCGTTATGTACAACCGCCGTAAATTTTTAAAAGTGTCGGCTGCAGGTGCTTCACTCGCAGCCTTGTCTTCATCAGTATTAGCAAAGTCAACTATTTTGGAGCCTCCTACTGGTTTCCCGATAGTTATCTCCACCTGGGATTTTGGCATAGCAGCTAATAACGAGGCATGGAAAACACTTTCAATAGGTGGCAGGGCTTTGGATGCGGTCGAAGCAGGTGTTAAAATTCCAGAAGCCGACATGAAAAACCATACCGTTGGCCGCGCGGGTTATCCCGACAGGGATGGCCACGTTAGCCTCGATGCTTGTATAATGGATGAGCTTGGTAACTGCGGATCTGTGGCTGCTATTGAACATATCGCTCATCCAATATCGGTTGCCCGGCTGGTGATGGAAAAAACACCGCACGTGATGTTGGTAGGCGAGGGGGCAACCCAGTTTGCTGTTGAGCAGGGTTTTAAAAAAGAAGAATTATTAACGCCCGAGTCGGAAAAAGCCTGGAAAGAATGGCTTAAAACTGCCAAATATTCGCCTGTAATGAACATTGAAAATAAGCAATATACTCCCGGTAATCAGTATAATCATGACACCATCGGCATGCTTGCTATTGATGCAAAAGGGAACATATCAGGCGCATGTACAACAAGCGGTATGGCATTTAAAATGCATGGTAGGGTTGGCGACAGCCCCATAATAGGCGCGGGGTTATATGTAGATAATGAAGTAGGAGGTGCAACCTCAACGGGTGTTGGCGAGGAGGTAATCAGAAATGTGGGTAGTTTTCTTGTTGTTGAACTGATGCGCCAGGGCTATTCGCCAGAAGATGCTTGCAGGGAAGCTGTAAAACGGATCATCAAAAAGAAACCACAAACCGCTAAAGATATACAGGTAGGCTTTTTAGCCATCAACAAAAGAGGCGAATACGGTGCTTTTGCCATTCAGCCGGGTTTTTCATTTGCAGTTTGCAATGCCGAAAAACAAGACCTGCTGGTGCCAGGAAAAAGCTTTTATTGATAGACAACAGCTCAAAGTTTTGAGCACATTTGTATATTTTAAAACGATAATTGTTTGTTCAGTTTTATAAAACGTCTGCATATTTTTAACTATGAACAATGAACTATCAACCATCAACCGTAAAGTCCTGCTTGAAGTTTGCGCTAATTCCGTTGCTTCAGCCGTGGCAGCACAGGAGGGAGGCGCATCGCGCGTAGAGTTGTGCGGGAATTTAGCTGAAGGCGGTACAACCCCATCGTACGGCGAAATATTGTTGGCCCGTAAACTACTTCATATTAAATTGTATGTGCTGATTAGGCCGCGCGGCGGTGATTTTTTATATACCGATCTGGAGTTTAAAGTAATGCTGGCTGACGTAAACCACTGTATCGAAGCCGGATGCGATGGTATAGTAATTGGAATGCTGAATGCCGATGGAACAATAGATAAACCAAGATGTACCGAACTGATAAAAATTGCCAAACAATGGGGTGTTGGGGTAACATTTCACCGCGCTTTTGATATGTGTGCCGATATGTACCAGGCCCTGGAAGATATCATTGAGATGGGTTGCGAACGTATTTTAACATCAGGCGGCAAAAGCACAGCGTTGGAAGGGGCTAATATGCTGGCCCATTTAATTGAAAAAGCTGATGGCTGTATAAAAATTATGCCCGGAAGTGGCGTTAATGAAAATAACGTTGCCGATTTGGTTCATTTCACAAAAGCTACAGAAGTACACTCATCAGCAAAGGTGAAAGTGCCGGGTAAAATGAATTATAAAAACGAGCATATTATGATGGGCAGCGATTATAACGATGAATACAGCATAGAAGTAACCGATGCTGAAAAAGTGAAAAACATTGTAAAAATGGCGAATAAGCTATAACGTTTATTTTTCGGCTACAATAAACAAATAATCGCCTTCGTCATTTTCATACCGCTCTTTTATCTCTTCAAACTTTCCGCTTTCAATATCCTTGTGCAAATTGCCGAGACCAGTCTTAACTTCTGCTGTGTTTGCCAATGCTGCAAACGATGAGATCCCATTCCTGATATCGCTATTAAAATAAATTCCAGGGCGATGTTTTCCGCTGTATAAAAAATGATCTTGTAAATCGGGTCGTACAAAATACTTTTCGGTTGTAACCATTTTAAAACCGGCACCTGTAATAGCCTCCTCAACCTCGCTTAAATCCAGCATTTGTTTGATGGACGATTCAAGCATTTGCGGAAAATAATGATTGAGCCAATATCCACGCATTTGGCTTGGCGTTGTTGTAAATACAATTAGTTTGCCGCCAACTGCAGTTATCCGGTAAATTTCTGTAAAGGATTTATAAAGGTCATTCCAATGATGAATGGTTAACGTGGCGATAACTCCGTTGTGTATGTTATCACCAACCGGGATCTGTTCGGCCGAGCCTTTGAGCCAGCTAATTGTTTGGTTTTTTTGACTGGCTTCGTCAAGCATTTTTTCGGCCGGCTCAACTCCGGTAAAATTAAGGCCGTTGTTTGCAAGGGCAATGGTATAGTTTCCTGTACCGCATCCAATATCCAGGTAATGCTTATCTGTAACTGGCTGCAAAAACTTTAATATGCAAGCTGTTAAATAGGCATCGGCTTGCCTGGTAACGTTATAGTTGGTACCAATGGTGTTATATATTGGGTTCACTTATCCATTTATGGTTAGTCAACCATAAATATATCAACTATCCTCCAATTTATACGGCGGGCTAAAAATTTGCCATGCTTTTCAACGCACTCAAAGGGCCATTAAACCTATCCCGGTCAACTTGACCTTGTACGCTGCTGATGCCGCCTGTGCCGGTAAACTGCCATATTGTATAATTATTCCATCCCGGCGGAACAGGTGGTTTGGAGCCGCTATAATCGGCTATCCAAAGCGGGTACTGGCCAAACCCAGCCGGGTTGCCCAGGAAATCGTGCCAGAAGTTGGCATTGGTATAAATAATGGGGTTGCGGCCTATCTTGGCGGCTACAATACTGAGCCAATCACTAATTAGCTGAACACAAGTAGCCCGGTTATTGGTGATATACTGGTTTAAAGCATCGTTTGCCTGCCATTCAATATCAATTACTGGGGGTAATATGCCTTGTTGGGTAAAATCAACATTACAATTAAAAAAGTTATCAGCCTGGGCTTGCGCAGGCGAATTTTCAAACTCAACAAAATGATAAGGGGCCATTATTATGTTGGCAGCGGTAAGCTGCTTATAGTTGGTTTGAAATATTGGATCGGTAAACCCAGTTCCCTGACTGGCTTTGCAAAATACAAAACTTACGCCGTCCTGAACAAGCGCGCTGTAATTTACAGGCCCGTTTAAGTGCGAAATATCAATACCCTGCACAATATTGCCTACCAAAGTGCTTAACGCCGCTTGGGTTATGGGCCCCGCGATACCGTCGGCCGAAAGCCCGTTATTTTGTTGGAATTTCTCAACTATAGCTGCCGTGCCATTTCCGTAATCACCGTCAACGGCAATGGTATATCCTAAAAGTTGAAGACCTTGCTGTACTATCTTAACAGCGGTGCCTGTTGATCCTGGTTGAAGCGTTGCCATAAGCGGTTTTTTATTGTTGGGGTTACAGATTTTACAATCAAAACAAACTATTATCTGCTAAAGCTTTTAATTGGCGTTAGTTATTAAAAAAAAGAATAGTATTCGATAATTATTGTAATAAGATTTAGATAAAGCTATGTAATAACGCTTATATCCGCAAGCGTATAAACCATAAATATTTAACGTATTTTTACGTTAGTTATCCTTTATGATAACACAGTTTCAGCCATAAACAGGTCCTTTTAAGTCCATTCCCAAAATTCAGGTTCAGACAATCCTTTTACTTTCTACCCCAATAATAATTTAAGCCAAAAGTGATGTTGTTGTTCAGCCCGGCATTAATGGTGTGGTCTTTAGTTTTATAATCTAAACTATAATTTACGGTGCCAAAACCAAGGTTGATGCCTAATTGCGGAGTAGCAAAAAATACAAAATTTGGGTTAACGCCTAAATTTAATGTGCCATATTTTAAGTAAGTAACATTATTTAGCGTGCCTAAACCTATTTGCGGAAAGAAGCCAATTTTGTCGGAAAGCATGCAGTAATACCGCGCGTTAATGCCAATGCCTATAATGTTATTTTGATAGTTGCTTACGTAAACAAAATTATCAGCCGGTGTGCTGTATGAATAAAAATCAGACGTCCCGGTTCCGGATGTACGCTGATAGGTGGGTTGAATGCTGATACTCCATTTTTTACTTAAAAAATAGCCAAACTCGGGGCTAATGCTAAAGTTGGATACCTTGGTAACATAGTAATTAGTGTAACCCGTAGGGTAACTGTACGTATTTGTTGATCCAAAACTATCGTAATTGTAGCTTAAATTGCCGCCAATGTAAAACGCACCTTTATTAATTTGTGCCGATGCTGTGCTAATGCAGATGATGAACAGGACAGATGAGAGTAGTAATTTTTGTTTCATATAAGGTTAAAAAATTGTCGAAAGATAATAATGTGATTTGAAAAAAGTCAGCAAAGTCTGAAATTCGAAATCTTATACGCCGATATTAAAGTAATTGTAACATTTGGGATTAAATATTTATCTGTAAATCCTTAAAATCAAAAAAAATCCCGGTTCAGACAATGATTTTGGGATTCAAAAAACCTTTAACCTTTCGCCTTTAACCATTCACCTCCAAAAAAAGCTATCTTTGCGCCATGGGCATAACTTTCGAAGATTTTAAATTTAACCGGCAGATTTTAAATGCGATTGCCGACGCCGGTTATACCGAAGCCACGCCAATACAGGAAAAAGCCATTCCACCAATTTTGAACGGACAGGATGTAATGGGTATAGCACAAACAGGCACAGGCAAAACCGCTGCCTACGTTTTGCCTATCATCATGAGGCTGAAATATGCACAGGGTGACCATGCACGCGCATTAATTGTTTCGCCTACGCGTGAACTGGCTATGCAGATAGAGGAAAATGTTAAAGCCTTTGCCGCCAATACCGACCTTAGGGTAGTGGTTTTATACGGTGGCCTTGGCCCCAAAACGCAAATTGAACAACTCAATAAAGGTGTTGATATTATTGTTACCACCCCAGGCCGTTTTATGGATTTGTACCTGGCAGGGCACATTGTTACCAAAACATTCCAGGTTTTGGTTTTAGATGAGGCTGATAAAATGATGGATATGGGCTTTATGCCGCAAATAAACCGGATATTGGAAGTAGTGCCTGTAAAAAGGCAAAACCTGCTGTTCTCGGCCACCATGTCTGATAAGATTCATGAGCTTTCCAATAATTTCCTGGAGTTTCCTACCATAATTGAAGTTACACCGCAGGCAACTCCTGCACAAACGGTTGATCAGCAGTTGTATTACGTACCTAATGTAAAAACAAAGATCAATCTGCTCAAAAAACTGCTTGATATTGAGAACGACATAAAAAAACTCATTATCTTTTGTAAAACCCGCAATGCAGCCGAGGATGTATATAAATTTTTGCTGCGTAAATACGGCGAAAAAGAAGTGAAGGTACTGCACGCCAATAAAGGGCAAAACACGCGTATAAATGCCATAAATGCTTTTAAAAACGACGAGGTAAAAATACTTGTAGCTACTGATGTTGCTTCGCGCGGTATTGATGTAAGTGATGTTAGCCACGTAATAAATTTTGATGTACCGGTAGTAATTGAGGATTATGTTCACCGCATAGGCCGCACAGGCCGCGCCTTTCAGTTGGGCGTAGCCGTTACTTTTTGTAACCCTGCCGAAGAATGTTATGTGCGGAAGGTTGAAAAATTGATCAGACAAAGTATTCCGGTAAAAGATATGCCTGCTGACGTATTTATTGAGGCAACGCCTTACGAAGAGAAACAGGATCAGGACAGGGAAATTGACATGCAAAAGCGGAAAGATGATCCCGAGTTTAAAGGCGCCTTTCACGAAAAGAAAACCCTTAACCAGCGTAAAAAATTTGATGCTGCAAAAGGGAAAGCCAATTTTGGGGGTAAAGGTGCTAAAGGCGGCAAAGGAAAGGCCGGAGGAGCATTGAAATCATATAGAAGAAAACATTAATAAGATATTATAAAAAAAGAGCGCTGTCATGCTGAGCCCCGTCGAAGCACGGGTGTAGAGGCCTTTGCCCGCATGCTTCGAGAGCCTCAGCATGACACCCATTTATAAAATGGTTAAAATACTATGAAACTAAGAATTACACCACTAAACTTTGCAAGCGCTTTCTTTTTATTTGCTACTGTTTATTGCTGGATCTATGGTGTTAAAATTTCAGGGGTACGGTTCCAGCATCTCAACGGCGCTATCGGCTGGATCTTTCTGCTGTTTGCAGTTGTAGTGTCATTTATGGATATAATGTTCCGTAATTTTTTCAATGAAACCAAAAAAGTATGGATTGTAGAGCTAAGCTTTATAACTTTGGCGGCTATTATATTTTTACTTGTTAAATAAATTAATGAAAACTGCTGAAATAAAACTTACCATAGAGCTGGATGATAATAATGTTCCCGAAAACATTATGTGGGAATCAACAGATGCAAAAACCAAAGAAGCATTGCCTGTAAAATCAATGATGCTGGCCTTGTGGGATCAGAGTTATAAAAATACGCTGCGTATTGATCTTTGGACAAAAGATATGCCTGTTGATGAAATGAAACGATTTTTCTACGAAACCCTGCAAACCATGGGCGACAGCTTTTTACGCGCCACGGGCGAAAAAAACATTGTTGAAGACCTTCGCGATTATTGCGCCCACTTTGCCGATAAAATGGAGATAAGTCAAAAATAAATGCGCCTTAACTCACTACTTTCTTTTGTAGGGTTTATTATTCTTATTGCTGGCACCTATTGCCCCATTTTACATCCTTTTATAGGTAACTGGAACGTTTACGATGGCAATAAACCTTATGGCATTGTAATTTTACTGGTAGCTATGGTTGGCATTGTAAGTACTGTCTTTTACCGGCGAAAATTAACCAGTTTAACAGCATGGCTATCGTTAGGTTTGGTTGTTTTGTTTTACCTGTTGGCCTGGTTAAAAGTACATACTTCATTTAATTTCATCCCATTTAAATCGGTGGCCGAATATTTGTCGGGTAAAATAAGGTTTAAATGGGGCTGGTATTTACTGTTTGGCGGTTCTTTGCTTGCAGTAATTGGTGTTTTGCTCGAAAATAAACGGGGCTTTATAAAGCAGGCAGCATAATATCCCAAAAACCTTAATATTATTATTGTTTACGTGCTTATTGTTTGTATAAGTGGACGTTGGGGATATTTTTTTACATATTTGTAATAGCTTAAAATAAACTAAATGTTTAAATTTTCTTTTCGTCAACAGGTACTCCTTGGTTTTGGGATATCTATAATATTGGTACTACTTGTTGGTATATTATCCTATAAAAGTATAAATCAGCTCGAAAGCGATTCGATTATGGTTGATCATACGCAAAAAGTGATCAGAACATCCAATAATTTGCTGCAAATGATGATAGATGCCGAAACAGGCATGCGCGGATATGTAGCAACAAACGAAAAAGTTTTTCTTGACCCTTACAACGCAGCACTGCCCAGCGTTCATAGCGACATCGAGTTATTAAAAAGTCTTATTGCTGATAACCCTATAGAGGTAACGCGGGTTGATTCAATAAGCGCGTTTGCAAATGCCCAGTTAAGCACCCTGAAACAGAATATAGATACAAGACCAGCACAGGGTTTGGACTATATGATACAGCATGATATGCTTTTGAACGGAAAGCATAATATGGACGAAATAAGGGGATTGATTGAGAGTATTAAGGCCACAGAGAATCAGTTACTTGTTGTACGGAAAGCAAGTTCGCAGGCTGCAGCAACAAAGGCGCTTGATATTATCATCATCGGCTCAATTGTTTTTCTGGCAATAATTATTGTATTGTTCTTATATATCCAGGGAACTTTTGAAGAACAAAAAAGGGTTGAAAATGAAATTAAAGTTACCAACGCTGAACTGGAAAAAGTTCTGGGAGAGAATACTGCTAAAAATTGGCTCCTGTCCGGAACAGGACAATTAAATGAGAAAATGCAGGGACAGCAAAGCGAACGCGAACTTTCGGAAAATATATTAACAGAGATATGTAATTATACCAAAGCTTTAACAGGCACTTTTTATCTGTACAATGAGGATACTGAAATGCTCGATCTTTATTCAGCTTACGCATTCGGTAATGCAGCGGCAGTAAAGAAAACTATAAAAATGGCCGAAGGCTGGATAGGGCAGGTAGCAAAAGATAAAAAGGCAGCTATAGTTAAAGGTAAGCTAAATGATAAGCTGGAACTTGAATCGTCATTAATACTTCAAAATTTAACGGAAAGCTTTATTGTACCTTTCTTTTTTGATAAAAGATTGATTGGTGTAGTTGAAATTGCGTATCACAATGAATTATCGGCAAGTGTTAAAGATTATATTCTGGCAGTTGCCGACGATATAGGCATCGCTGTGAATACAGCGCAGGCGCGTACCATTATGCACGATTTATTGTTGCAGGTACAACAGCAGGCCGAAGAATTAGAAGCTCAGCAGGAAGAAATGCGGGTAACCAACGAAGAACTGATGAACAAAACAGAAATGTTGCAGGCATCAGAAGAAGAACTACGGGTACAGCAGGAAGAACTGCGCACAACCAATGCCGAACTGGAAGAAAAAGCCAGTCTGCTCGAAGAAAAGAATAATGCAATTGAAGAAGCCCGGGCGGCAATTAACCTAAAGGTTGAGGAACTGGAAACCACCGGCAAATACAAATCGGAGTTTTTGGCTAATATGAGCCACGAGTTGAGGACTCCGTTAAACAGCATCCTGGTGTTGGCACGGATATTAAAAGATAACAAACCGGCAAATCTATCCGAAGATCAGATTAAATATGCCAGCGTAATATTTAACGCCGGTAACGATCTGCTTACATTAATAAACGACATACTTGATCTTTCGAAGATCGAATCGGGTAAACTTGAAATGCAAAACGAGCCGGCAAAAGTTGGTGATATTTTGCATAACATGGAGATGCTGTTTGCCGAAGTGGCCCGTAATAAAAAGATAAGCTATAAAATTGAAAGCGATAAAGATATACCCGAAACCATATTTACCGATAAGGTAAGGGTTGAACAGGTGTTGAAAAATTTGTTATCAAATGCGTTTAAATTTACGCCCGAAAAAGGAACGATCGTAATTAAAGCCATCAAAGGGGAAGACGATCAAACATTGAGCTTTTGTATAAAAGACACCGGCATTGGCATCCCTCTTGACAAACAGAAAATAATATTTGAGGCATTTCAACAGGCCGATGGCTCAACAAGCCGCAAATATGGTGGCACTGGCCTTGGGCTTTCTATAAGTCGCGAACTGGTTGCATTGCTGGGTGGAAAAATTACCCTCACAAGCGAACCGGGTAACGGCAGCGAGTTTGTTTTAACGTTGCCTTTGAAAGCCACTGCAAACTTATCCGAGCCAATTCTCGTATCTACGGTTGAAAGCTTTGTGCCTGTAACCGAATTTTTGAAACCGGTTGCAGCATCGGTTGGGAATGAAAACAGGGAGCCTGTTGTAGTGATTGTTGAGGACGATAAAAATTTTGCTGATATTTTGAACGATTATTCGCGCGAGCATGGGTACAAATCAATAATTGTAAACGAAGGAACAAATGCTGTTGAAATCGTCAAACAAAACATGCCAGACGCAGTTATTTTAGACATTATGTTGCCGGGCAAGGATGGATGGCAAATACTAAAAGAACTAAAAAATGATGAGGCCACGGCGCATATCCCGGTTCATCTCATGTCGGCCGGCGAAGCCGCTGCAAACAGGGTGCGTCGTGAAGGAGCAATCAGTTTCTTGAAGAAGCCGATTGAAAAAGGCATTCTCGATAAATTGTTCGCCGATATCATGCTCCAAAGCGGCACGAAGTTTAAGCAAATATTATTAGTTGAGGATAACAAAACGCAAAGCCAGGCTTTAAATGAGTTAATGCAAAGCCGTGGCATAACTGTTGATCAGGCATTTGATGGCGAATCGGCGTTCAGAATGTTACACGAAAATGAATACCAGTGTGTTATTCTTGATTTGAATTTGCCTGATATATCCGGGCTCGATCTTTTAGATAAAATAAAAGGAATTGATCGTTTTAAAGCACTACCGGTTATTATAAATACCGCCATGGAGCTTGATAAAGCTTCGGTGAGCAGACTGATGCAATATGCTAATGCCATGGTGGTAAAAACAACCAAATCTGCCGATAGGCTTATTGATGAAGTTAACTTATTTTTAAATAAAGTCCGCGAAATAAGCGAACAATCGGTTGATCCGATGGCAGCCATAAAAGGAAAAACCATAACCCGTGGAAAAGAAACTATGAAAGGAAAAAAAATACTGATAGTTGATGACGATATGCGCAATATATTTGCCTTAAGCAGTGCCTTGCAAAGCTATGATATGTTGGTTGAAATAGCCAACGACGGGCAGGAAGCCATTAAAAAGCTTGAAGAAATTAGTGATATTGACATGGTACTGATGGATATTATGATGCCTGTGATGGATGGCTACGAGGCTACAAGGTTTATCCGCAAACAAAGTAAATGGGCCAAACTACCTGTAATTGCCTTAACGGCCAAAGCCATGATGGATGACAGAGAAAAATGCATAGCAGCAGGCGCCAATGATTACATCACCAAACCTGTTGATATGGATAGGTTAATAGCACTGATGCAGCTATGGCTCGGTAGTTGATTATGAGCACTAATGCGCAACATGGGTTAAATGATGAACAGTTAGCAGAGCTGACAGACCTCGTAAAACAGGTTTATGGTTTTGATTTTTCTGAATATTCAAAGGCATCGCTAAAAAGAAGGATTATCAGGATAATGATGATCAGAAAGATGAACTTTTACGATCTTAAACATATACTGGTTAATGATGATTCTTTTTTTCAGTACTTTTTGGAGGAAATTACTGTAAACGTCACCGAAATGTTTCGCGATCCACCTTTTTATAAGGCGCTTAACAACCAGGTATTGCCCTATTTGTCAACCTATCAGCATATAAGAATATGGTCAGCAGGGTGCTCAACAGGGGAGGAGGTTTACTCGCTTGCGATTTTAATGAATGAAGCAGGCCTTAAAGACAAAACATTCATCTACGGAACCGACGTTAATACTTTAGTTTTAAAAGAAGCACGCAAGGGAATCTACAGTTTCAGAAATATAAAAACGTATGCCGAAAATTATCAGCTCTCGAGCCTAAACGGCTTATTAACTGATCATTTTACCATTATGTATGATGCCGCTACTATACATAGCGAGTTGAAAGCTAATACATTATTTTCGGTACATAACTTAATATCTGATACCGTTTTTAATGAGTTTCAGCTAATTAGTTGTCGTAATGTTTTTATATACTTTGAAACTGCGTTGCAGGAAAAAATATTAGATCTTTTTTATAAAAGCTTATGCCCGTTTGGTTTTTTATGCCTGGGGAGTAAAGAGACCATCAGGTCCGACTTTTTTAAAAAGAAATTTAAAGCAGTTAATCAAAAAGAAAATATCTACCAAAAAATTGGGTCTTGATAACAGCATAGTTGACCGTTGGCATAAATCTGAAGTTTTATTGTTGGGAGGCTCGGCAGGGTCATTCAAACTATTGTTTCAGATAGTAAAGCTACTCCCGCCTGACCTGGATAAAGCGGTTATTATAGTTATGCACAGAAAAAAAAATTTTATTAGCGAAATTGAAAATCTGTTTGCTCAAAATAGTCGTATATCATTAAAAGAAATTACCGACAAAGACAGAATCAGGAAAAATACGATCTATATAGCTCCGGCAAATTATCATACTTTGATTGAAAGCGACCACACGTTTGCTTTAGATGTATCTGACGCGATATGGTATTCAAAACCATCAATTGATGTTACTTTTGAAAGTGCAGCAGAGGCTTACAAGGACCGTTGTACAGCCATCTTGTTTTCGGGGGCTAATGAAGATGGGGCGCGGGGATTGCTTAAATTGAGGAATGCTGGCTCATTAACGATAGCCCAGCATCCGGATGATGCAGAGATGAAAGAAATGCCCAATAAAGCTGTGGACATAAACGCAACTGATTATGTTTTAAAGAATAATGAGATTTTTGTACTTTTGAAAAAATAACTACTTATCTGTATTTACCTTAAATGACCCCTATCAATATCCTCATCGTTGACGATCGGGAAGAAAACATAATATCACTTACAGCATTACTTGAGCGTGACGATATTAAAATCCTATCGACAACTTCTCCTAATGACGCATTAAAATTGGTTTGGGAAAATCCTATTTCTATCGCTTTGGTTGATGTTCAGATGCCAGAAATGGATGGGTTTGAATTTGTTAAAATGCTGAAGTCAAATCAGCGAACAAAGGATATTTTGGTGATTTTTGTCACAGCCATTTCCAAGGATGCGAAATACGCAATTAAGGGGTTAGAAGCGGGAGCTGTTGACTATTTGTATAAACCACTTGACCCGTATATTACAGTAGCCAAGGTTGATTCTTTTATTCAGTTAGCCCGGTATCAGGTCAGTATTAAACAAAAAAACGAAGAATTACAGAACTACGCGGCGGTTGTAAAAAACTCGTCGGATATTATATGTGCAGTTGATGCGGAGAGTCTTCGTATTGAAACAATAAATCCAGCTGTTAAGAAAATCTTAGGAATAGACCCTGACGAATTAATTGGCAAAAGCGTTATTGATTTTGTAATTGATGTTCAGAAGCCAGAATTCAGGATACAGTTGGGCGAGATTATAAAAGATAACATCGCCGGTTCGGTACTTGAGCTGCAATTTAAAACTTTTGGCAAAAGGATTATTTGGGTTGAGTGCCGGGTATCATATCAAAACAGAACTATGCTTTTGAATATTAATGATATCTCGGCTCAAAAAAGCTTTCAAATTCAGCTCATCAGATCGAAAGAAAATGCGGAGTACAGTAAAAAGGCAAAGGAAACCTTTTTAGCAAACATGAGTCACGAATTGCGCACGCCGGTAAACGGTATTTTAGGCTTAACCAATCTTTTGCGCAAAACCGAACTTACCGAACAACAGAGTAACATGATCGGGTTGCTCGAAACCTCATCGCAATCATTATTAGGCGTTATTAACGATGTGCTTGATATTTCGAAGATAGAAGCAGGTAAGTTTAGCATCATTAGAGCACCAAACAATATTCATAACCTGGTTAAGTCAGTTTATGGCTTGCTTAAATTCAATGCCGATGAAAATAATATAGGGTTTTCTATGGAAATTACGCCCGACGTGCCGGTTAATATTATGGTTGACTCGCTGCGCTTAAACCAGATATTAATGAATTTATTGAGCAATGCTATTAAATTTACAGAACAGGGTGAGGTAAAACTGAAAGTATCGGTACAAGAAAAAGAAGTAAGCCGCGTAAAATTAATATTTACCGTTGAAGATACTGGTATAGGCATACCTGCAGACAGGCTGTCAAATATTTTTGATTCATTTGAGCAGGCGGAGGATGATACTGCAATAAAATATGGCGGTACCGGTTTAGGCTTAGCCATTGTTAAAAAGTTGGTTGAGTTAAAAGGAGGCGAAATTGTTGTTAGTAGCGAAGTTGGAAAAGGGAGTACATTCACTTTTACTAACTGGCATGCATTAGCTGATGCGCAGCAACAAAACGTTAAGGGAAAAACCGTTAAAACTGTAGCGCCTTTTAAAAATATCCGTGTTTTAATAGCCGAGGATAACCTGGTTAATCAATTCATGCTATCAAAAATGCTTAAAGACTGGCAGATGGAAGTGGAGATGGTTGATAATGGTAGCAAAGCAATTGATAAGCTGAAACTTAAAGATTACGACCTGATATTAATGGACACTAATATGCCGGTAATGAATGGTTATCAGGCTGCAAAAGCCATCAGGATGGATTTTGAGGAGCCAAAGAGAAGTATACCCATAATTTCATTGTCAGCTGCAACACTTGATTACGAACGGGAAGAAGCCCTGTCTTCGGGTATGAATGATGTGTTATCAAAACCATTTCACCCGCAAGAGCTTCACAGCAAAATAAGTAAATTAATCACCAACGGCGAATTAGTTAAAATTCCAGTTTAGTTTGTCCGGTTCCCATAATTTTGGCTTCATGTTCTAATAGCCACTTTTTTCGCCAAAGGCCGCCTGCGTAGCCGGTTAAGCTGCCATTTGAGCCAATTACCCTGTGGCAGGGCACAACTACCCATAGGCTGTTTCTGCCATTTGCCGAGGCAATAGCCCTAATGCCCAGCGGATTATTCATCAACTTTGATTGCTGTAAATAGCTGATGGTAGTACCATATTCAATTTTTATTAGCTGTTCCCAAACCTTCTGCTGAAAATCAGTTCCGGCCTGTTTTATAGGCAGATCAAAAACTTTCCTGTCTCCCGCAAAATATTCATCCAACTGCTGTATCGCCATTTGTAAAACCGGCGACTCAGGCGAGGTTATTTCAAACACCTCATCACGGATAGATATTGATGTTATAAAATCATCCTCCTCGGTTAAGCAGGCAATTCCAAGCGGCGTTTTATAATAAGCAATGGGCATGGTGGAGTGGTTGATTAAGTTGAATAGTTGATTAAGTTGAAATGTTCTTGTGAAAACACAAAGTAATAATTATTTTTCAACCCAATCAACCCAATCAACCCAATCAACCCAATCAACCCAATCAACCCAATCAACCCAATCAACCCAATCAACCCAATCAACCCA